>Ga0209291_1000037_pt1 | contig 145349 bp, 124 predicted proteins | sample GOMGulsemesocosm_FD_184633 | JGI IMG/M metagenome (GOLD analysis project Ga0209291, IMG submission 184633) | Methane-oxidizing microbial communities from mesocosms in the Gulf of Mexico - GOM9B Gulf of Mexico (SPAdes) (version 2) | ecosystem: Environmental > Aquatic > Marine > Cold seeps... | reverse complement strand
TTTTAGATATAGTTGTAGCTTATCAAAACTATTCATTATCCTTATTTTTTCAAACCTAAAATGAGTGAACTATGGCTTTTATTTAGGCAACAAGGAATTTTTAATGTTTGCTAACGTTTAGCTATGAATAGTTCGGTGCAGAAAATCCGCGGATTTTCGTGTCGATACAAGCCATAAGCTTTTAGATTTTGTTTTTAGTTTGTCGTTTTATAAAAGCCAAATTAAAAGATTTGGCGATAATGTAAATATACACAAGCTTTAGTTTTTATTCACCAAACCCGTATTATTTTATAGGTGTTGTTAGCAAAAGTTTTTTATATTTATTCAGAGACTTCTATATTTTTAATAAGCTTATATTCTTCCATTTCTTTTGGGTATAAATCTAACATGATCTTATTATACTTTTCAATATTTATACCACGATTGGAAAGGCCTGATTTTCTTAATAAAACTATGTTTTCCTCTTTTGGATTGGTTATAATAAAAAACGGACTATTTATTTCTTCTTGATACTTAATATCAAAGGTAGACATCATGCTTTCTAAACTTAAAGAATCGTTTTGTGGATTATATTGAATTTTCGGGAATTTTACTGGTTCATCGCGCATTACTCTTTTTTCTTTCATCTGCAGATAAACTTTATTGTCGGTTTTGGTAACTTCGATTAGATCAAATTCTTCCCAGGCACACATTGATAAATTTACTCCAATGGTTAAAGTGTCATTATTTTCCATTTTAGAGGAGAAGTCTGCGTAATTATCAAGAACTTTAAAGTCTGACTTTTTTAATTCCGTTTTCTGTCCGCATCCCAAAATAAATCCAAAACTCAAAACTAATATTAGGAATTCCTTTTTCATATTTTTGCTAACGTCTCGGCTATGGTTAGTACGGGAGTTAAAAGTAGTGAACTTTCGATTAAGCACTTAGCCAAAACTTTTTATTTTGTTTTATCTTTTTTATTGTAAAGCCAAATCAAAAAGATTTGGCGGACTTCATAAATATACCCAAACTTTGGTTTAAGCACCAAAACCCGTATTAATTATAGCCATTGTTGTAAAACGTTTTTACTTGTTTAATTTATTCCATTCTTGCCAGGTCAGGAATGTCTCTTCTTGCTTTTCATCGAATACAATCCATCCACCTGCTTTATTTGACAACTCTCTTAAGTTATCTATTATTTTTTGAGTAAAAACAAGTCTGCCATATTCGGTTATTTTATGATTCATAGCATTCCAAAGTGAAAATTCTAGTTTATCCATCCATCTTGCCGTGTAAGCTAACTCAGATAACTCACTCATATATTCAGCAAGTTTTAATTGTTCCTTGTTTAAATTTTCTAACATTCGATTAATTCAGTTTTGCTTTTAATTTATCCCAAAAAGTAATTTTTTCGTTTAATTCTCCTTCTTTCGTAAACTTTATTTTATTCCAATGTTTGTCTAAATCCTTTACCGTTTTTAATTTCAATCCTTGAATATTCATTTCAGCCAATCCAGTTTCTAAATCGGCTTTCATACTATTGTACAAATTCTCATTAGCTTCTTCATTATTCGTTATTAAAACGTCTTTAATTTGTGAACTGAATTCAACTGTTAGCTTATTCCATAATTCCGAATCTTTTTCATCAGTATTGTAAGTGATTGTCGGTTTCTCATTTTCTTTTTCATTTACGTATTGAATAATTTCCATAAGCATTTTAGTCTTTTGGTTTTCATTCAAATTCGTGTCGCTTAAATCTCTCAAACAAATATTTATTCCGCCAAACCAAGTTGAGTCAAAACCATATTCTTTTCCGTTCAGATTATAATAAATTCCTTCTCCACGAGAGCCAAATTTAATATGAGAAAATTCGTTTGATTTATCTATATTCATTGGTTTGGTCAAATGTTTTACAACAAGTAAATAAACACAATGGTGTTTATTTCTTTTATATGCTAAGATATATAATCTAGTGGACTTTTTATATTTTGAATATTTTTTACAGCTACTTGAGTGTAAATTTCAGTTGTTGTACTGCTACTGTGTCCTAATAATGTTTGTATGTAACGTAAATCAGTATCGTTTTCTAATAAATGTGTAGCAAAGCTATGTCGTAACATGTGCGGAGTTACTTTCTTCCTGATATTTGCTTTTAATGCAGACTTATTAACAATGTTAGCGACACTAGTAGGTGAATATTTGTTACCCTTTATGCCTTCAAACAGAAATTCTTTGGGACGCCATTGCTTAAAATATTCTTTTAAGTCAGTTAAGGCTACTTCTGAAAGTAAAGTATATCGGTCTTTATTTCCTTTTGCGCTCCCAATAAATATTAACATTCTTTTACTATCAATATCATGTACCTTTAAATTAAGAAGTTCAGACCTTCTTAAACCCGCAGAATACAATAATGAAACAATACATTTATGTTTAATGTTATTAGTGTTCTTTATTAGCAGCTTAATCTCTTCTACACTCAATACTTTTGGTAATCTTGTTTCCTTACGAGGGCGCTCAATGGTGTACATCCTACTTGGCATATCTAATACTATTTCAAAATAAAATTTAATACTATTCACCATTTGATGTAAGTATGAATTTGATACCTCAAAGTCATGTAGCTCTTTTAAATATTGACGGATTTCAATTTCGGTGAGGTTGTTGACTGGAATTTCATAAAATCTATTGATGAATTTTTCAAATAATGATATGTATATTTTAGCTGTGTCATAGGAGTATCTTTTTAATTCTAATTTCGTTAAGTATGCTTCAGGGCAATGTTTATACCCATCAATTTCTTTTCTGCTTCTAAAGGAAGTTATATTGAGTTTAGGGTTATCTTTAATTGGTTTGTTGATGGTAAATTTTCGTGTGTCAATCCACGCTATTCCTCTAAATGTGTCAAATATTTGTGTTAAATTATCTTTGTTGTTATTGATGTAAACCGCATTATTTTTTTTACTCCATTTAGGATTTGGTAATGATTTAATTAGGTTTTGAATTAATTCATTTGGTTGAAATATAAGTCCAATCATTTTTGTTTCATTAATAAACAAATGAATTAAAGAAATATGTAGTCGTAAGTTGTTCATATATAGTGTTATAATAGTATGTAATAAAAAGGGTATAAAAGTAATAATACGTATATTTATACGTATAAAAATACGTTTAATGATAATAATACGACTATGGAGCGTTTGTGTTTATGTTGTAATGAAATAGTTGAAGGAAGGATAGATAAATTATTTTGTTCGACTTATTGCAAAACGTCATTTCATTATTTAAAAAATAAAGCCAAGAAACGTACTCGATTTAATGTAGTGGATGAACAGCTAAAAATAAACAGAAATGTTTTGCAACATTTTCATAAATCAGGAAAAACAACACTTTTAAAATCAGAATTATTGGATAAAGGTTTTAACCCAAATTATTTTACTAATTATTGGAAAAACAGTAAAAATGATGTGTATTTATTTTGTTATGAATATGGATTTTTATCTATAAATAAAGCAACTAAAAAGAAATACTTGATAATTGATTGGCAGGAATATATGGAGAAAGTATAAGTTAATAAGCTTTAAATTTTTGATTAGCTAACATACTTATTTTTGAAGTATCTAATAATAACCGCATGCTTTTAGTTAGTTCTTCATGTGAGCAATTTAGCTTTTCTTGTAATTCTTTTAAATTTAAAGCAGCTGTACCAATAGCTTCAATAATTCGTTGTTCTAAGCTTGAATTTTGTTCTCGTTCAGTAATTTTAGAAGCAATACAATAGGAGCATATCCCACAAGTAGTATTGGATTTTTCTCCAAAATAATTAAGCAATAAAACTTCCTTACATGTGTTTGCGGTTTCAATGTATTTAGTAACAGCATTTAATTGTTCTCTTTTTAAATTGTTTTGCTGTTTTAAGTACTTAGCAACCCTGCTAATAGTTCTGTCGTCCTCTCTAGGTTCAAGTAAAGTAATGTTAATATCAGAGTCAAATAGTTTTAAGTCAATGATGTTATTTTTTTCAATACTTAATAATTGTTCCTTAATAGCAGCTTTAGTGCTATTTATTTGACTGGCAATATAATTTAAGTCAATAGTAATGTTGTTTTCAAAAGCCCCACCGTGTTTTCTTAAAATAAAGTTTATAAGAGTATTGTGTTGTTTGTGACTACTGATGTATTGAATTAAGTTAAAATTATCGACTAAAAATTGTAAAGTAGTTTTGTTTTTAAACTCTTTAGAAAAACGAAGTACCGCTTGTCTATCCAAAAAAGTAATCGCATTTACAGTTTTAGTAATGTTTAAATTATAATGTTTGCAAAACTCATAAATGTTAAAGTCATACGTAATATGCTCACCTTCTTGGTATGCAATTCCCAAATAGCTACACATTTTTTTGTAGATGAACTTTAAATCTTTAATTTCAGGTAATGAATTATTTAATTGGTTATTTAAAGAAGGTAAATCACTTTTACTATTTAATATAATTGCAAAAGCTTTGTTTCCGTCTCTACCAGCTCTTCCTGCTTCCTGATAATAGTTTTCAATATTCTCTGTAGGAGTAAGGTGTATCACCGTTTTTACATCGGGTTTATCAATCCCCATTCCAAAGGCATTTGTAGCAACCATTACTTGAGCATCATTTTGCATCCATAATTTAAAATGTGCATCTTTCTCTTTAGTACTTAATCCACCATGGTAGTAAGTAGCAGTAATTTGTTGTTCAATTAAATATTCACTTAATTGTTTAGTCTTCTTCCTATTTCTAACGTAAATAATTGATGATTGCTTGTTTTTTTGAAGTATACGGAGAAATTTACTGTACTTATCCTCAGTATTAAAAACCATATAAGCGAGGTTTTTTCTTTTAAAAGAGCTTTTAAAAATGGCAGGTTTTAGTAAATTTAAATTCTCAATGATGTCCTCAATAACCATAGGTTTAGCACTGCCTGTTAACGCCACTAATGGTGTATTTGGTAATAATGCTCTTACCTTTTGTATGTTATTGTATGCAGGTCGGAAATCATTACCCCATTGTGAAATGCAATGTGCTTCATCTACAGCAATAAAATTAATATTCAGTTTACTTAAACGTTCAATAACCAATTCGGACTCTAACCGCTCAGGAGATAAATACATAAACTTGTAATTTCCGTATAGGCAATTAGTTAATTCTCTATCTAAATCTTGGTAATTAAGTGAGCTGTCTAAGGCAATAGCTTTAATTCCTTTCCTAGTTAAACCCTGGACTTGATCCTTCATTAGTGCAATTAAAGGAGATACTACTAAGCATATACCATCTAAGGCGATACCTGGTACTTGATAACAAACGGATTTTCCACCACCAGTAGGTAGTAATACAAATGTATCCTGTTGTGTTAAAATACTATTTATAATATCTTCCTGTAAAGGCCGGAATTGATGATGGTCCCAATATTTTTTTAATATGTCAAGAGGAGATTGTGTCATCAAGAATATTCAACAACATTTAATATGTAATTGGTACGTTCGTTAATTTCACCTACAGGAACTTCACAAATTTCATATCCGTATTTGGAATACGTTTTTTTTAAATTTTCTTGAATTTTTATGGCTTCTTCAAAACTTTCATACCGCTCATTATCATTTTTAAAAATTTCTTTCCAAGCAGGAAATAAAAATACAAAATCATAAACTAATTCTTTTGAAGCTTGAATAACTTCCGGGTCTGTAGGAACATTTATATATTCATTATAGGCAATAATATCAGGTAAACCTCTATCTATAAAAGCATAGTCTTCTTCTAGGTTTTCACATGCTTTAAACTGAGTAATTCTTCCGGATAGTAACTTTTCGTTAAATTCATCAGGATTGCTTAAAAACAATTGTTCTATACCTCTTGTTTGAGCTTCTAAAATAATTTTTCTGGATACTTCTTGAAAGCAAGTATATCCTCTTTTTCCTAATTCAGAAAGTATGGTTGTTTTCCCCGATCCAGGGCTTCCTATTAAAAGAATTCTTTTCATTGTTGTAAAATATATTACGAAAAAGCAAATTAACTAAATTAACTAGTAATAAAAACAAATTTAGCTTGATAATATACTTTATATTTGTAACTTAAATTTAAGTATTACCATGAGTACAACTCCAAATCCAGAAGAATTTTATACAAAATTGAAGACTCAATTAGAGGATATGACAGTTTTTCCTGCATTATATCTATTCAAGTTTATTGTGCCTACTAAAGATAACGATGATAAAGTTATGGAAGTGAGTAATAAATTTGATAATTTAGGAGCTGCAATAAAAACAAGGAAGTCTAAAAACGGAAAATATACAAGCCTTTCTATTGAAGTGAAAATGAAATCAGCGGATGCGATTATCAATAAATATAAAGAAGTTACTGTAATTGAAGGTATTATTTCTTTATAAAATATACGCTTAGCTCATTAAAAATTATTACTTTGCAAGAACAATTTTCTTCCAGAGAAAAACAAAGAGATTTTCTTTATACTAAACAAGTAGATACATTTTGATTGAAAATATAGAATATAATACTGAACGCAATAAATTAATTATACCAGAATACGGAAGACATCTTCAAAAAATGGTAGATCATGCAATTGCAATTGAAGATGAAGTAGAACGTAATAAAGTAGCTAAAGCAATTATTGATGTAATGGGGAATTTAAATCCTCATTTGCGTGATGTCGCAGACTTTAAGCATAAACTATGGGATCAGTTATTTATCATTTCTGATTTTAAATTAGATGTAGATTCTCCTTTTGATAAACCAACAAGAGAAGAATTAGCCGAAAAACCAGAACGTTTACCTTACCCACAAAACTTTCCTAAATATCGTTTTTACGGAAATAATATTAAACGTATGATTGATGTTGCATTGCGTTGGGAAGAAGGTGATTTAAAACAGGCTCTTATTGTTACCATAGCGAATCACATGAAAAAATGTTTCTTGAATTGGAATAAAGATACTGTTGATGATGCAGTTATTTTTAATCATTTATATGAGTTATCTAATGGAGGTATTGATGTTACTAAAAATGACTTAGTGTTATCAGAATCTAGTAAACTGATTAATGTTAAGAGTCGTCAGAATACAAATAAACCTCATTCAAATAAAAGTCATAGCAAGAGTCACAGAACTTCAAATAAAAACACCAACCGTAAAAGGTACTAAACCAAACTAGTTTTAATGGGAACATTTCAAATAGAAGGAGGACACATTTTAAAAGGTGAAATCCAGCCTCAAGGAGCAAAAAATGAAGCACTACAAATTTTATGTGCAGTATTACTTACTCCTGAAAAAGTAACAATAAATAACATTCCTGATATTATAGATATCAATAAGCTAATTAGTTTATTGGGGAATTTGGGAGTTAAAATTCAAAAATTAGCACACGGATCATATTCGTTTCAGGCTGATGAATTAAATTTAAAATATTTAGAAACCCCTAACTTTAAAAAAGAGGGGAGTTCATTACGTGGATCAATTATGATTGTTGGACCTTTATTAGCTCGTTTTGGAAAAGGATATATTCCTAAACCAGGAGGAGATAAAATAGGACGTAGGCGTTTAGATACCCATTTTGAAGGATTTATTAAACTTGGAGCTAATTTTCGTTATAACAGAGAGGAGTATTTCTATGGTGTTGATGCCGAAAAATTAGTAGGAACAGACATGTTACTTGATGAAGCTTCAGTTACTGGTACGGCAAATATTTTGATGGCATCAGTTTTAGCCGAAGGAAAAACCACAATATATAATGCTGCTTGTGAGCCTTATATTCAACAATTAAGTAAAATGTTGAATAGAATGGGGGCAAAAATTTCAGGAATAGGATCAAATTTACTTACCATTGAAGGTGTTACGGAATTAAGTGGATGCACGCATACTGTATTGCCTGATATGATTGAAATTGGTAGTTGGATAGGTTTAGCAGCAATTACTAAAAGTGAAATTACTATTAAAAATGTAAGTTGGGATAATTTAGGAAATATTCCTTCTGTGTTCAGGAAGTTAGGTATTACTCTTGAAAAAAGAGGAGATGATATTTATATTCCAGAACATAAGGATGGATATGAAATTCAAAATTACATTGACGGATCTATATTAACTGTTGCTGACGCTCCGTGGCCTGGGTTTACTCCAGATTTATTGAGTATTGTATTGGTAATGGCAACGCAAGCAAGAGGAAGTGTATTAATACATCAAAAAATGTTTGAGAGCAGATTGTTTTTCGTGGATAAATTAATTGATATGGGAGCTAAAATTATTTTATGTGATCCACATAGAGCTTCAATTATTGGTCATGATTTCAAATCACAATTAAAAGCAACTACAATGGTGTCTCCTGATATTAGAGCAGGTATTTCATTATTGATTGCTGCACTTTCTGCAAAAGGAACAAGTATTATTCATAATATAGAACAAATTGATAGAGGTTATGAAAGAATTGACGAACGTTTACGTGCAATAGGAGCTAAAATTGTTAGAACAGCATAAGTATTTTGTTTACTAAAATATATAAAAGGTCGCTTTAAGTGGCCTTTTATTTTTTAATATTTTCTTCTTTTTAATGTTCTAAGATATCACCAGGTTGACAATTTAATGCTACACAAACAGAATTAAGAGTACTAAACCGAATCGCTTTTACTTTTCCGGTTTTTAGTTTGGACAAATTTGCTAATGAAATATTTACAGTTTCTTCTAGTTCTTCTTGATTTTCAACCCCTTTTGAAAAAATAATCGCAATAATATATATTACAGCTGCCATTAAAATAAATGCTTGGCTGTCTGCCCAAAATGGGTTTAGCATATCAATATTATATCCACGAAATTGCAAGTTTTTAGCAGTATGTCTTGCTGTAAAACTAATTAGTCCAATTATGAATGTATAATAATTAATCTTTAAAATTTGTTTTGAAACAAAGCTGTTGAATGGTTTTGATTCCGATTGTGCTTAAAGAAACTAGTTTTTAGTGAATTTTTATTTTTTCAATATTTTCAATTCAATACGTCTGTTTTCCCTTTGTATAACAATAGAGCTTTCAGGGAAATCTAAAGGTCTGGTAAATCCATACCCTTTATAGGAAAGTCTATTAGCTTTAATTCCTTTTTTAATTAAAGTATTGTAAATGTTTTTTGCGCGTTTAGTAGATAGTTCAAGGTTCTCTTGGTTTGCAATTTTAGATTCATATTCTTCTTTATCGCCACAACATACATGTCCTTCAACTAACACTTTTAATTTGGGGTAGGCTTTTAATATTTTAACAATACCATCTAAATCTTCTTTTGAAGCATTAGTGATGTTAGGAGTGCTAATGTGGAAATTGGTATGTTGAATTCGTAATTTTTCACCAACAGAAAGCTTAGGTAGTTTTGATAAATAGCGTTGTTTTCGGGTTAAACTTACATATACATCTTTTGGTTTTTCATAGGATAGAATTAAGTCTACCTTTCTGTGCTTACTATTACCTCCTTCAATGGTTGCCTCTGTAATTTCATCATCCAACTCTCCTAAACCTTGTTGTGCTATTGCTTTAAACTGATAATTATTTGTAACATAAGTATAAGTTGCTTTAGCACGTTTTTTGGATAGTTTGTTATTATATACATGATTACCAATAAAATCAGTATATCCTTTTATGCGAATTTGTAGTACCTCGTCTAGTTTAATGTTTTTAAAAAAAGTTTGTAGTTGAGTTTGGTGCGTATCAGTAATACTAAATTTAGCGCTATCAAAAAAGAGTTGTAAGCTATCGGGTTTTTTAGTTTGCGAAAACCCACAAGTAGCAATTAGTAAAAAAATAAGTAATTTTAGTTCCATGTTTTTTATTTGTTAACTAACACAACTTCAATCCTGCGATTTATATGCCGATCATCACTTGTTTTTTCAGGATAAATTTTCGGCTGAGAGAACCCTAAACCTTTATGAGATAACCTTGTAGGGTCAATCCCTAAAGAGATTAGTTTTTTTTCAATATTATGCGCTCTATTTTTTGATAAAGTATGGTTGTGATGAGATTTCTTTTCTCCGGTAGTATATTCTTCTTTTCCACAACAAACGTGTCCTTGAATTTCAACCTTTAAATCTACAAAATTATCTAAGACTTTAAAAAGATTAACAATTTCTGGAAATGAATTGGAGGTTGGTTCGACTTTTCCCCATTCAAAACTGATATTTCTTAAAATTACACTTTCATCAACTTTAATTTTATTAAGTAGCTCCAAGTGGTTATTGCTAATTATAGATAGCTCTATTCGCCTATTTTGAAACCTATCCTCTTTATTTTCTTCAGGATAAATTAACGGTTTGGTGAATCCAAAACCTTTATGCTGTAACCTGATAGAGTCAATACCTTTATTTATTAAATAATTATAAATGGTTTTAGCTCTTTTTTTAGAGAGCCATTCATTTTCAAAAGTCATTTTTTGTGTTTTAACTTCTTTTTCTGCTCCACAACATACGTGGCCTTCAATAGCAATGTCTAAATTTTCATTATTTGTCAATATTGCAACTAATTTCTCTAACTCTGGAACTGATGATTGAGTAAGGTCAGCAGTTGCTAATTTAAAATTAATATTTCGCAATCTGATTTTAGCACCTTCTTTAAGACTATCAATTTTTTGTAAGTAAGCATATTTTGTATTATCAATTTTTATAACAGACAAAATACTGATTGTAGTTTTTCGATGTTCTTTAACTCCTTTATTAGTAGTGTGATAACGAGGTTTCTCTAATTCACCAAAGCTCAATTGTTGGGTAGGAGCATTGTGTTTTGAATTTAAAAAAACTGAAATATTGGATGTACGTTGTTTTGCTAACTTGTTATTATAACTTGTACTCCCAACAAAATCAGTGTATCCTTTAATAATAACTTGTTGTATTTTGCTGCTGTCTTTTTCAGTTATAAAATCGAGTAACCTTTCTTTCTGAACATCACTTAAAATAAATTCAGCAGTTGGATAATAGAGTTGAATACTGTCGGTAATAACTCCCTGAGAAAAGCTAAAAGAACTGATAAAAATCAATAGTAGAAAGCGCATTATAAGTAGGTTTAGCCTACAATATAATAAAGTTTTGATTATTGATTGTATATTTGCAGTCCAAAATTTAGGTATGAGAACGAAATCACTTAAGAAAAACAAGATTAATGTAATTACTTTAGGGTGCTCTAAAAACGTCTATGATTCAGAAGTTTTAATGGGGCAATTAAAAGCCAATGGTAAGGATGTTGCACATGAAGAGGAAGGTAATATTGTGGTTATCAATACCTGTGGTTTCATTAATAATGCCAAGGAAGAATCTGTAAATACCATATTAGAGTATATGCAGAAAAAAGAAGAAGGAGAAGTTGATAAGGTTTTTGTTACAGGGTGTTTAAGTGAACGTTACAAGCCAGATTTGGAAAAAGATATTCCTAATGTTGACGAGTATTTTGGAACTACACAGTTACCACAATTACTAAAAGCGTTAGGAGCTGATTATAAGCATGAATTAATAGGCGAGCGTTTAACAACGACACCTAAAAACTATGCCTATTTAAAAATTGCTGAAGGATGTGATCGTCCGTGTTCATTTTGTGCTATTCCTTTAATGAGAGGGAAGCATAAATCAACACCAATTGAAAACTTAGTAATCGAAGCTGAAAAGTTAGCAGCTGATGGTGTTAAAGAACTGATTTTAATAGCACAGGATTTAACCTATTATGGATTAGATTTATATAAAAAGAGGAATTTAGCGGAGTTATTAAAAGCTTTAGCTGCTGTTGAAGGTATTGAGTGGATTCGTTTACATTATGCATTCCCTACTGGATTTCCAATGGATGTGTTAGAATTGATGAAAGTAGAACCTAAAATTTGTTACTACTTAGATATTCCATTACAACACATTGCAGACGATTTATTAAAATCGATGCGTAGAGGAACTACACAAGTAAAAACTACAAAGTTAATTAATGATTTCAGAGCCTTAGTTCCTGAAATGGCTATTCGTACTACTTTAATAGTAGGTTATCCTGGAGAAACTGAAGAGCATTTTCAAACTTTAAAGAAATGGGTTGAAGAAATGCGTTTTGAGCGTCTTGGATGTTTTACCTATTCACATGAAGAAAATACACATGCCTATAATTTAGTTGATGATGTGCCACAAGAAGTGAAGCAACAGCGTGCTAATGAAATTATGGATATACAATCGCAAATTTCTTGGGAGTTGAATCAAGAGAAAGTGGGGAATACATACCGCTGTATTATAGACCGTAAAGAAGGAAATTACTTTGTTGGTAGGACAGAATCTGATTCTCCAGATGTTGATAATGAGGTGTTGATTGATGCAGAAAAATACTATTTAAAGCAAGGTGAGTTTGCTGATATTAAAATTATTGAAGCTGCTGATTTTGACTTATACGGTATTGTAGAATAATTTGTTAGTTTGAGTGAGTTTTATGATTGAAGACAAATGAAATTTCTATAGAGAATTAATAACAAAAAAAGAGCTTGTGAAAACAAGCTCTTTTTTTGTTATCAATTACTGAAATATCCGACATATGATTTAGATATTTTTCAAAAGGAAGTATCTTTACAAAAAAAGACAATAGATGCCAATAAGAAGTATTCCTTTTAGAGAAACAAATTATTTTTCAACAATGATATGTGATTACCTGGAGGAACATATTAATTTAAGACCTTTTTATAATCGATTCCCTTCACTTGACAATTTTGCAGCTCAGATAGAAGATAAACAACTTTCGGAAGGCCATCGAGCTGTTTTGGTGAGTACGCTTCAGAAGCAATATAAGGCTTTGGATGCATCAGAAGTAACAACCGAAAATATAGAGTTATTATACCAACAGAATACATTTACCATAACAACTGGTCATCAATTAAATTTGTTTACTGGCCCGTTATATTTTTTATATAAAATAATATCAACTATTAATTTATGTGAGGAATTAAGGGAAAAATACCCAAAACAAAACTTCGTTCCCATATATTGGATGGCAACAGAAGACCATGATTTTGAAGAAATTAATTATTTTAATTTTAAAGAGAAGAAAATAAAGTGGGATAGAGGATTTGGAGGAGCGGTTGGAGAATTATCTACTGAAGGTTTGGAAGAAGTATTTACATTGTTTTCTGATAAACTAGGGCCAGGTAAAAATGCTGCTTATTTAAGAGCGTTGTTTGAAAACGCATATGTGAAACATTCTAATTTAGCGGACGCAACTCGATTTTTAGCAAACGAATTATTTGGTGCTTACGGATTAGTAATTTTGGATGCTAATGATTCAGATTTAAAACAGTTGTTTATACCGTATGTAAAACAAGAATTGTCCGAACAAACATCTTTTAAGGCGGTATCACAAACGATAATTGAGTTTACTGCCGATTATAAGGTACAAGTGAATCCAAGAGAAATAAACCTGTTTTATATAACTGAGGGATTACGTGAACGTATTGTTTATGAAGATGGCGTATATAGAGTGAATAATACTGATATTTCATGGGGAAAAGAAGAGTTGTTAAAACACCTCGGTGAGGTGCCGGAGCGCTTTTCTCCTAATGTGTTATTACGCCCGCTGTATCAAGAAGTAGTATTGCCTAACTTATGTTATATAGGAGGAGGAGGAGAATTAGCATATTGGTTTGAAATGAAAGAAATGTTTAGAGCTTTTGATGTTGCTTTTCCAATGTTGTTATTACGTAATTCTGCATTAATAATTACAGAAGTACAACAAAAAAGACAATCAAAATTAGAGTTGTCTGTTTCAGAATTGTTTTTAAAAAAAACTGAATTAGTAGCTTATAAAACAAAAGAACTTTCAGAATTAAATATAGATTTTTCTGCACAGAAAGAATTTTTAAAAGAACAGTTTAAAGAATTATATAAGCTAGCAAAACAAACTGATGCATCTTTTATTGGAGCTGTCGCTGCACAAGAAAAAAAGCAATTAAAAGGATTAGGTAATTTGGAGAAACGTTTATTAAAAGCAGAAAAAAGGAAGTTAAAAGAAAAACTGAATTTGTTTACTGCCTTTCAAAATGAATTGTTTCCAAAACAAAGCTTACAAGAACGTAATACTAATTTTTCAGAATTATACTTGGAGTATGGGACAGAGTTGATCCCAATGTTGAAAAAGGGGTTGAAACCTTTGGGGGGAGAGTTTTTGGTGTTAGGTTAGTTTATTTCCTTTGCTCCAACTCAATAATTTCCATGTTTTTAATATCACTTCCGTCAATTTCAAAACGTAACATCGTACGTACCTTATGAAATCCATGTTTTCCACAAGCGCCAGGGTTAAGGTGTAGGGATTGTAGTTTTTTATCGTATTGTACTTTTAAAATATGTGAATGTCCTGCAATGAATATTTTGGGAGGATTCTTTTTAATCTCTTCTCTGATATTGATGTTGTATTTTCCAGGGTACCCACCAATATGTGTAATCCAAACATCTACTTGTTCGCATAAAAAACGATTGTGTAAAGGAAACTCTAATCTTGCAGTAGCATCATCAATATTGCCATATACTGCTCTTAATGGTTTTATTTTTTTTATGGCATCAGTAACTTTTAATTCGCCAATATCACCAGCATGCCATACTTCATCAGCTTGTTTTACATACTTTAAAATTTGATTATCAATAAAACTATGTGTGTCGGATAACAATAATATTTTGGTCATGTATTTAAAGCTAAATAAGAGTATCTTTGTATTCGTTTTTTCAAGCTACAAGTATATGTTATTTTAACGTGTCAAGTTGAAAAAAATAAGTAAAACAATAATAGATTGAGATATTTTATTGAGCTTTCATATAACGGAAAAAACTATCATGGGTGGCAAATACAACCCAATGCAATTTCTGTACAAGAAGTTTTAGAGCAAGCGTTAACAACATTATTGCGAACTAAAATTGGTATTGTAGGGGCAGGTAGAACAGATGCAGGGGTACATGCAACTCAAATTTTCGCCCATTTTGATAGTGAAAATGTTCTTAATGAAAACGAGTTTGTATATAAGTTAAATTCAATATTGCCAAAAACTATTGTGGTAAATATGGTTTTTAGAGTAGCTGATGATGCTCACGCAAGATTTCATGCAACGAAACGTTCCTATCAGTATAAAATAATTACTAAGAAAGATCCGTTCTTACATGAATATACACATTTAATGAAGCTTCCGTTGGATATTGAAAAAATGAATAAAGCTGCGGATATTTTATTAAACTACACTAATTTCAGATGTTTTTCTAAAGTAAAAACAGAAGTACATACGTTTAATTGTGATATTACACATGCGGAATGGGTTAAGGTAGGTGATCAGTTAGTATTTCATATTTCTGCTAATCGTTTTTTACGAAATATGGTACGAGCAATAGTGGGAACTTTATTAAATATTGGTGTTGGAAAAATGGAAGTCTCAGCTATTCATGAAATTATTAAAAGTGAAGATAGGGGAGCAGCTGGAGTTTCTGTTCCTGCACAAGGGTTATATTTAACACAAGTTGAATACCCTGAAAATATTGTATATGTCAAGTAAAAGTTCAAATACATTTGATTTTAAGCGTTTTAAAAGGTTGTTAATATACACTAAACCATATATAGTAACTTTCTATAGTGTATTAATGGCGGCAATAGTATTATCGTTTTTAGCTGTTTCAAGACCCTATTTGCTAAATGAAATTATTACCAAAAAATTATACGAAAGTGATGAGAAAGGATTAGTTATTTTAGTAGCTATTCTTGCGGGTATTTTATTTTTAGAAGTTATTATTCAGTTTTTATTTATTTTTTTTGCAAATTGGATAGGGCAATCAATTATTAAGGATATTAGAATAAAATTATTTAAACACATGCTTCATTTTAAAATGAAGTATTTTGATACTAATGCTGTTGGTAAATTGGTTACTAATGCAGTAAGTGATATTGAAAAAGTTGCAGAAGTTTTTAGCCAGGGTTTTTTTGTTATTATTGGTGACTTGTTAAAAATGATAGTTGTGATAATAGTTATGATGGTAACTAGCTTAAAATTATCATTGTATGTTTTTGCGATTTTACCTTTTATATTTTTTGCTACAAGGATGTTTCAAAAAGCAATGAAAGGAGCATTTAAAGATGTAAGATCACAAATATCATTATTAAATACATTTGTACAGGAACATGTTGCGGGAATGAAAATAGTTCAGTTGTTTGCCCGTGAAAAGGAAGAGTATCAAAAATTTGAGGCTATTAATGAAAAACATAAAAAAGCTTGGATAAAAACAGTTTGGTATAACTCTATTTTTTTTCCGATAATAGAATTAGCTTCCTCAATAACTATAGCTGTTATTTTGTGGAATTCAGGTTTGGATGCAATAATGAATCATGACCTTTCCAATATAGGGGTGATTGCTATGTTTGTTCAAATGACACAGATGTTATTCAGACCGTTACGTCAGTTAGCAGATAAGTTCAATACACTACAAATGGGAATGGTTGCTGCAAATAGGGTATTTGATGTGTTAGATACAAACACTTCAATACAGGATAATGGAAAAGTTGAGGTTAATGATATTGAAGGAGTAATTGAGTTTAAAAATGTTTACTTTTCTTATATAGAAGGAGAGGAGGTGCTAAAAGGAGTTTCTTTTAAAGTTAATCCTGGAGAAACCGTCGCGATTGTTGGAGCAACTGGCGCCGGGAAGTCTACTATTATTAATTTGCTAAGTAGATTTTATGAAATTAATGCTGGAGAAATTTTACTAGATGGAGTTTCGATAGACTCATATAAACTGGATAATTTAAGAGACAAAATTGCAATTGTATTGCAGGATGTTTTTTTATTTTCAGATAGTGTTTTAAATAATATTACTTTAAATGATGCTAATATAACTAAAACAGAAGTTGAAAAAGCAGCTGAAGTAATTGGTGTTGCTGAATTTATTGAGCAGTTACCTAGGGCATATGAATATAATGTGAAAGAACGTGGCGTAATGTTATCAACTGGTCAGAGACAATTGCTAGCTTTTTTACGAGCTTATGTAAGTAATCCGGATATTTTAATATTGGATGAAGCAACATCTTCAATTGATTCGTATTCTGAGCAATTAATTCAAGATGCTACTGAAAAAATAACTAAAAACAGAACATCAATTGTTATTGCTCATCGTCTGGCTACAGTAAAAAGCGCTGATAAAATTATTGTAATGAACCATGGAGAAATAGTAGAACAAGGGAGACATAATGAGTTGCTGGCTATAGAGAATGGCTATTACAAAAAACTATATGAAGTTCAGTTTAGTGATAATTGATTAAATTAGTGAAATGAAAAATACCCAATATTGGGTATTTCATAAACTAAAATAATGTGTTATATTTGAGTATCTGCTTTTAATAGTAGGTAAAGTAAGTTTTTTTGGGGTAAAAAATCCTATTAATTTTTAAAATTAATAGGATTTTTTTTGATTTCATTTTTGCTTTATCCTAAATCTTGATTTAAGATTTCCCCCAATTCATCAGTATCTTTAAAGAGTACAAACTCTCCGTTTTTGATATATGATATTTGACCAGTCTCTTCTGAAACAATTAATGCTAAGGCATCAGTTTTTTCTGTAATACCTATAGCAGCCCTATGTCTTAATCCAAATCTATTAGGTATATTCTGACTGTTAGATACTGGAAGTATAACTCGTGTAGCAGTAATATTATTTCCTTCAATAATAGCAGCACCGTCATGTAGCGGACTATTTTTATAAAAAATGCTTTCTAATATAGGTTGTGTTAGTGCAATATTCATTTCGTCACCTGTACTCTTAACAAAATCAAGATTGTTTTTTCGTTCTATAACTAATAAAACTCCAGTTTTTGTGGTTGCTAATTTTATACAAGCTGTAAGAATTGCGTCAACATCAGTATTTGATTTTAATTTTGTTTGTAGAAAGTTGAAGTTTTGTAGTAACTTATTATCGGTAAAGAATTTGGTAGAGCCAATCATTAGTAAAAATTTTCTTATTTCTTGTTGAAATACAACTATTAAAGCAAATACTCCAACACTAATAAATTTTCCTAAAATACCACTTAAAACATCCATATGTAGAGCTTTGGTTAATTCCCAAATAAGATAGATAACTACAATACCAATAAAAATATTTATGGCTACGGTACCTTTAACTAGTCTGTATATATAATATAACAATAAGGCAACTAGCGTAATATCTACAAGGTCTAAAAAGCTGAATTCTAAAAAATCAAATAATTCCAATGTGAATGATGTTTATGTAAAAATAGAAAATAATTATAGATAGTTTATAAACTACAATCACAATCCGGTAAAGACTTGATATTGTATATAAAAACAGTTTTATTAATTTGGATGGATTCTGATGAAATTGGTTTAATGAATTTGATAAAATCCAGATATGATTTCAAGTTGATGTTTTCATCAAAATTCAAATGAATTAATGCTGGTTTTCCTTCTGCAGCAAAATCTATAAACTCTTTTAAATAGGAAATCAATTCATTTTTATAGATCTCGACTCCTTCAAAAGTTATTTTATCATTAATACTTAAATTCAAAGTAATATTGAAGTAAGGAGCATATTTTTCTGGTTGTTTTTTTAAATAGAATTTTGAAAATTCTGTATTTGGAAGCCTGTTGTATTCATTTGTAAAGTCAATTTCTTTATTCGTGCCCTTAATTTTATATTGCGTATTTGGTGTGAAAAATGACTCAGGAATTTCTTTTAAGGATGTTGTTATATCGATACTATTACTATTTTTTTTACATGAAATCAATATAATAGCAATGAATATAATTAATTTGTTCATTTTGTTAAGTTTTGAGTTAAAGTAATACATTCCATAGCTTCTTTTACATCATGAACTCTTAAGATATTTGCGCCCTTGAATAATGAAATTGTATTTAAGGAAGAAGTCCCGTTAAGTGCATTTTGCGCATCAGTATTCAGTGTTTTATAGATCATTGATTTTCTTGATAATCCAATTAATAAAGGGAGTTCAATGTTTTTAAAGAGTTCTAATTCACTTAAAAGTTGAAAATTATGCTCATTGGTTTTTCCAAAACCAAAACCAGGATCAATAATAACATCATTAATGCCAAAACTTCTTGCTAATGTAATTTTCTCAGAAAAATAGTATAAAAGGTCTTGAGTTACATTATTATAAATAGGGTTTTGTTGCATATTTTGAGGAGTACCATTCATATGCATCATGATATATGGAACGTTTAATTCCCCAGCAGTTTGCATCATTTTTGGGTCCATTTCTCCAGCCGAGATATCATTAATTAATGCAGCACCTTGTTTAATACACTCTTTAGCGACTTCACTTCTGAAGGTATCTATCGAAAGTAAAATATTAGGGAATTTAATAATTAATTTTTTAACTATTGGTACTATTCGTTGCAACTCTTCTTTTTCAGAAATATGTTTAGCTCCCGGTCGAGAACTATAGGCGCCCAGATCAATAAAAATAGCTCCTTCAGTTAACATTTTTTCAACTTGTAAAAAAATGCTGTTTTCATCGCGATATTTACCACCATCATAAAAAGAATCTGGAGTTAGGTTCAGGATTCCCATTACTTTTGGAGTGGTTAAATCTATCAGTTTTCCTTTACAATTAATAGTCATGCCGTTTTTTTAATTAGATGCGAAATAAATAGCATTAGTGTTGTTAATCAACAAAAAATCAACGAAATTTACGGAAATTAAAGTTAAGTTAACAAAAATAAGACTTCCATTTTTACGGAAGATAAATATGCAAAAAACAGCAAAACAATACAATGAGGTTTTAAATACTTGCAGAACCTTGTTTATCAATAAAATGAAAGATTACGGAAGTGCTTGGAGAATATTACGTTTACCATCATTAACGGATCAAATATTTATCAAGGCACAACGTATACGCGGACTACAGCAAAATGCTGAACGTAAAGTTGATGAAGGAGAAGCCTCTGAATTTATAGGAATTATTAACTACTCGTTAATGGCTTTAATTCAGTTAGAAAAAGGAGTAGTAGAACAACCAGATTTAATTTTGGATGAAGCTATACTATTGTATGATGCTCAATTTAAGTTAACTAAAGAGTTAATGGAAGCTAAAAATCATGATTATGGTGAAGCATGGAGAGAGATGCGTATTTCATCACTAACAGATTTGATTTTACAAAAGTTGTTACGTGTAAAACAAATAGAAGATAACAAAGGAAAAACATTAGTTAGTGAGGGTATTGATGCTAATTATCAAGACATGATAAACTATTCTGTTTTTGCTTTAATTTTATTAAAAGAACAGGAAGAGGCTTAAAATAATTTCTGTTTCAACTGATATTGCTTACGATTTAAAAATAAATAAATATGAAAAATACATTACTATACATTTCACGATTGCTTGTAGGAAGTTTATTGATAATTTCAGGAGTTATTAAAGCAAATGACGCTTTAGGGTTTTCATATAAGTTAATAGAATATTTTACTGAAGGGATATTAGGCATGGAGTTTTTACAGCCTTATACTCTAGTAATGGCAGGAAGTATTTGTATTTTAGAAATACTATTAGGTGTAGCATTGATATTCGGACTAAAAGCAAAATTAACAACAACATTAAATGTATTAATGATGTTGTTTTTTACGTTTCTAACATTTTATTCAGCGTATTTTGATAAAGTAAAAGATTGTGGTTGTTTTGGTGATGCTTTAAAGTTGACACCATGGGAGTCGTTTACAAAAGATGTTGTTTTATTATTCTTTTCGTTGATATTATTTTTATTGAGAAAGCAAATTTCTCCAAATAAAAATAGAGAGGATTTAAAATATATAATACCGTCATTAATACTTATCGCTTTGTTTTCTGTAGGCGTAACAGGGTGGTGGTTTCCAGTAATTTTTTCAGTTATAGTATATGTCTTAATGCTTGTTATTAAACGTTTTGATAAAAGTGAGTGGCGTTTGATAAGTTTGAGTTTGATTACTTCACTAATATTTACAGTATACTGTTACAATCATTTACCAATAAAAGATTTTAGAGCATTTAAAGTAAGTGCAAGTATAACTGAAGGAATGGTAGTCCCTCCAGATGCATTACCAGCTATTATTGAGTATACTTGGGTTATTGAAAAAGATGGAGTAAAGAAAACTTATGTAGGGGATTACCCTACAATTGAAGGCGGAGAATTGGTAGATTCTTCTTCAAAAATAATAAGAGAAGCTGTAGAACCAAAAATTCATGACTTCATGATTGAAGGAGAGAATGATGACACAGAATTATTCTTGTCAAAAGATAATGTTTTAGTAGTGGTTGCTTATGATTTTGCTAAATCTAGTGATGAAGGATTTAAAGCAATTAAAAAAGCGACTGATGAAGCATTGAAAAAAGGATATACTGTAATTGGGATGACTGCTGAAACTCCAGAAAGTAGAGTAGCAAAAATTACAGAATATGATTTGAATTTTCAATTTTATTTCTGTGATGGAACTACATTAAAAACTATTGTTCGTTCTAATCCAGGAATTTTTGAAATGGATAAAGCAACAATAAAACAAAAATTCCATTGGAATGATATTGATAAATTGGAATTGTAATCTAGGTTACAAAATAATAAGCAGGATGAAAAAAATTACTATTCTTTTATTGCTAATAACAACAGTTTCTTTTGCTCAAAAAAAGAAAAAGCGTTGGTCGGATGATTTTGTAGCTAAAGAAAAACCTACTATTCCAATTGAAGAAATTAAAATTTTCTTAAAGGAAGGTCAGTATATAATTACCTATGAAGCTGGTGATTTTAATGGAGATAAACTAATTGACGCAATACTTGTTGTTGGAGATTTAGATGAAGTAAGTAAGTATAGAAACGATGAGATAAAGTCAAAGCGTAATGTTATTATTTTAAGAAGAAATGATTCTGGGGTTTTAGAAAAAACATTAGAAAATGAAGATGTTGTCTATTGTTATTCATGTAATTCACCACAAGGAAGCCCGCTAACATCAATAGTTTTTAAAGGAAATACTTTTGCTGTAGAGCATGAATCAGGAAAGGCAAACCGTTGGACTAGAATTATTACTTTTGAATTTAATAGAGAAAAAGAATTATGGTGGTTGCTTAAAGATGCATCATCAACGTATAATATAATGAATAGTAAAGGATTTACTTCTGAAGTTAAAACACAAGATAATTTTGGATTTATTTACTTTGAAAATTACGATGCTTTTTCTGAGGATTTAACAAAACAATCAAAACATTAATTGATACAGTATTTACTAAATAAATTAAGCTATTCTGTATTGACACTTTTCGGAGTGATTACGGTAATATTTTTCTTATTCAATGTGCTTCCAGGTGATCCCGCTAAAATGATGTTAGGGCAAAATGAAAGTGCTGAACAAATAGCTGCTATAAAAAAGAAATTTGGCTTTGATCAATCATTATCTACTCAGTATGGTTATTACTTAAATGATTTATCTCCTATATCCTTTCATGATATAAATATTGATAATTACACCAGTTTATCAACAAATAAATACAGAGCGTTAGAGCTTTTTACAATAGCTAATACTACTGTAGTACTTAAGACACCATACTTAAGAGAATCATTTGCAAAGCCAGGAAAATCAGTTAGTCAAATAATTGGGGAAACATTACCAAATACAGCAGTATTAGCAGTTGCATCAATTTGTATAGCATTACTAATTGGAGTAGTTTTAGGAATTTTTTCAGCATTATTTAAAGATTCTTGGATAGATAAGTTCATTCAAGTATTCAGTATTTTGGGTATGAGTGTACCATCGTTTTTTAGTGCCATTGTTTTTGCATGGCTATTTGGTTATGTATTGCATAAATACACAAATTTGGAAATGACAGGGAGTTTATATGAGTTAGATGATTTTGGAGAAGATGTTCACCTACAGTTGAAAAACTTAATATTACCAGCTTTAGTATTAGGAATACGTCCCTTAGCTGTAGTAATTCAATTAATGAGAAATTCATTATTAGAGGTATTCAATCAGGATTATATTCGTACAGCAAGAGCAAAAGGATTGTCAGAATTTATGATTATAAAAAATCATGCAATAAAAAATGCAATGAATCCAGTAGTTACGGCAATATCTGGATGGTTTGCCTCTTTACTTGCTGGAGCAGTTTTTGTGGAATATATTTTTAACTGGAACGGATTAGGTAAAGAAATAGTTGATGCTTTAAATAATTTAGACTTACCAGTAATTATGGGTTCTGTACTTGTAATAGCCAGTATGTTTGTAATTATTAATATTTTTGTCGACATAATATATGGTTGGTTAGACCCGAAAATAAGATTGAATTAAAAGATGAAAATTATGATGAAATTAAAAATAGTATTGATAGCATTAGCAACACTAGTAATTAGTGCATGTGCACAAGAAAAAACAGCATTCCCTCAAGAAGCATTATCCGCTAAATTAATGAGTTTAAAAGGTGAGAATGTAACATTGAAAGATGTATTGAAGAAACATCAAGGAAAAACAATTGTTTTAGATATTTGGGCTTCATGGTGTAGTGATTGTATTAAAGGACTACCGTTAGTAAAAGAATTACAAGAGCAAACAAAAAGTGACGATTTGGAGTATGTATTTTTATCTGTTGATAGAAAAGAAGACAGATGGAAATCGGCAATTGATAAGAGAAACATAGTGGGAGATCATTATTTAGTTTCTTCGGGATCAATGAAAGGAAGCTTAGGGAAGTCAATTGATTTAGATTGGATTCCTCGTTACATGGTAATAGGAAAAGATGGAAGTATAAAATTATATAAAGCAATTAAAGCGAATGATTCTAGAATTTTAGAAGCAATTAAAGCAGATAAATAAACTGTTTTAGAAATTTTATTAAAGAAAAGTATTACATGAGAAAGAATATTGTTGCAGGAAACTGGAAAATGAATAATGATACCAAGGAAACGAAATCATTATTAAAGGATATTAGAAAAGGGATAAAGAAAGCTACCTTAAAAAATACTAAAGTAATCGTAGCACCTTCGTTTGTAAATTTAAATACAGCAGTAAAAGTTCTAGGTGATTCAAAAATTAAAGTAGCTGCACAAAATATGAATGCAGCTAAAAATGGTGCTTATACAGGTGAAATTTCTGCAGATATGCTTAAGAATATAGGAGTGAAAACTGTTATTTTAGGACATAGTGAACGCCGTGCTTATTTTGGTGAAACGGATGCAGTTTTAAAAGAAAAAGTAGATAGCGCATTAGAGCAAAAAATGAAAATTATTTTCTGTTTTGGTGAAGAACTAAATGATAGAAAAGAGAATAAACATTTTGAATTGGTAGAAAGTCAAATTAAAAAAGCATTATTTCATTTACCAGAAGAAGCATGGAATAAAATAGTATTGGCATACGAACCTGTTTGGGCTATAGGAACTGGAGAAACAGCTTCTCCGGAACAAGCACAAGAAATGCATGCATTCATCAGAAAAACTGTAGCAGAGATGTATTCAGTAGCAGTAGCTAATAATGTGTCAATCTTATACGGAGGAAGTGTAAAGCCAGCAAACGCTAAAGAAATTTTCTCAAATCCAGATGTTGATGGAGGTTTAATTGGGGGAGCAGCGTTAAAAGCAAAAGATTTTTTAGCAATTATAGCAGCAGTATAGTTATGAATACACCAATATATATAGGATATACATTTGATATTTCTCCTAGAGATCCAGGAACAGAAATTTTAATTGCAGAATTAGGATATGCAGGGTTTGAAAGTTTCGTTGAAAATGAAGCAGGAGTAATTGCATATATCCAAAAACCAGAATGGAATTCAGAAATTTTAAATGACATTTATATTTTAACAAATGAAGAGTTTAAAATCACATTTACTTCTGAGGAAATTGAACAAGTAAACTGGAATAAAGAATGGGAGAAGAATTTTCAAGCTATTGAAGTTGATGGGAAATGTGCTGTAAGAGCACCATTTCATGAAAAAACGGATGTAGAATTTGATATTATTATAGAACCTAAAATGAGTTTTGGTACAGGTCACCATGAAACAACACACATGATGATTCAACATATATTAAAGCTTGATGTTGTAGGTAAGTCAGTTTTAGATATGGGATGTGGTACAGGTATTTTAGCTATTTTAGCTGAAATGCGTGGCGCAAAAACCTTAGACGCTATTGATATTGATAACTGGTGTTATTTAAATACTGTAGAGAATATTGAGCGTAATAACTGTTATAACATAAACGCTTATGAAGGAGAAGCAAGTCTGTTAGCAGGTAAAAAGTATGATGTTATTATTGCAAATATTAATAGAAATATTTTACTGAAAGATATTACTACATATGCTTCATGTTTGAATGATAATGGAACCTTATTATTGAGTGGGTTTTATGTAGAAGATATCCCGTTAATTTCTGAAGAGTGTGGTAAGCAAGAATTAAAATTTGTAGAAAATTTAGAAAGAAACAACTGGGTTGCAGTAAAATATGTAAATTTGTAGTGTTAATTAGTTAAGTATGAGTGTGCAAGAACAAATATTAGAAGAGGTTTCTTTAAAAACTAAAGAAACTAAAAACAACGAAATAGTTTTATATAATGATGAAGTAAATAGCTTTGATCATGTTATAGATTGTTTGGTTGACACATGCGGACATAGCCCATTACAAGCTGAACAATGTTCTTTAATTGTACATTACAATGGAAAATGTACGGTGAAAACGGGGGCTTTAAAGGATTTAAAACCGCAATGTACAAAACTGTTAGAAGCTGGTTTAAGTGCTGAAATAATATAGAAAAAGTTAAAAACAATACCCAATAAAAAACCCTTGTATCATTGATGTAAGGGTTTTTTATTGGGTATTGTTACGGCATTTAATTCAAAATGACTTTACCTGTTAAAGGAGCCACTCCTGATGATTTTTTTAATGCATTGTTATATAGGTAGTTAATTTAATCTATACTTATTGTTGTTTTAACGATAGAAAATATAACATTAAACGAAGAGAATTAAAAAATCACAATTTTCATGCCTAAATTTAAGTGTAATACTTGAAGGCAAAGATGAATTAATATGTAGTAAACTCATGCTATAACTTAGAAGAAGGAATTTATAGGATATCAATTTAAAAGTTATTACCATTAAGTAGTCATTTTTAGATAATTAGAACTTTTTAGGAAAATAATTTAAATAGTAGGGTAACATTATGGTTTTTTGAAGAACTATATAGTAGATAAGGCTTATTAATACAGGCTTAAATTGAAATACGAATAATGTCTTTGTTTATATATTGAGTAGTATAATAAAATAATTATAATAAAATATTCAATTTGGTGAAAATATTCATAATAGAAGATGACCCTTGGTATGGAGAAATGATGAAATATCATTTATCACTTAATCCAGATTATGATGTGCAATTATTTGATAACGCTAAAGCTTGTTTAAATAATTTACATCAAAAACCAGATGTAGTTTGTGTAGATTATAATTTGCCTGACCTTAATGGGGCTGAATTATTCAAAAAGATTAATGACTTAGATCCCTCTATTTTTGTAGTTGTAATTAGTGGTCAGGAAGAAATTAGTATTGTTTTAGACCTGATTAAAAGTGGGGTATATGACTATATTATAAAAGATGATAATACAAAAGATATACTTTGGAATGTAATACAACGAATTGGAGAAAAAACAAATTTAAGGCAAGAGGTAGCAGATCTTAAAAAACAATTAGGAACTAAATTCAATTTTGAGAAATCTATTATAGGGCAGAGTAATGCAATAAAACGTTCATTTGGTTTAATTGAAAATGCAGTTAAAACTAATATTAATGTTTCAATTACCGGAGAAACGGGAACAGGAAAAGAGTTAGTTGCTAAGGCCATACACTATAATAGTGAAAGAAGTAAAAATAATTTTGTAGCAATAAATATGGCTGCAATACCTAGAGAATTAATAGAAAGCGAATTATTTGGACACGAAAAAGGAGCTTTTACGGGAGCGCATTGTAGAAAAATAGGGAAGTTTGAAGAAGCAGATGGAGGTACTATTTTTCTTGATGAAATAGCTGAATTGGATATCAACATGCAAGTTAAACTGTTGAGGGTTTTACAAGAACGTGAAGTAACTCGTGTAGGAGGGAATAAAAGCATAAAATTTAATGTTCGCCTTATTACTGCGACGCATAAAGATTTGATAAAGGAAGTTAAAAAAGAAGTTTTTAGAAAAGATTTATATTATCGTATAATAGGTTTGCCTATAGAATTACCACCATTAAGAGATCGTGATAATGATATATTAATATTAGCTAAGCATTTTGTAGATAAATTTTCGGAAGAGAATAAAATGCCCTTACCTGTTTTGACTACAGATGCCAAAAAAAAGTTATTAGAGTATAATTATCCTGGTAATGTAAGAGAATTAAAATCTATAATTGATTTAGCAAGTGTAATGTGTAATGGTAAAGAAATTGAAGAAAAAGATATTTCTTTTAATTCATTCATTCAAGATGCTCCATATGCTGCATTAGAAAAAACATTGAGAGCATATAATGTAGAAATTATTAGCCACTTCCTTAATAAATACAGTAATAATGTAATGAAGGTAGCCGACAAGTTAGATATAGGAAAGTCCACTATTTATAACATGATGAAATCAGGAGAAATAATAAATAAGTAATATTATGAAAACAATTTTTCGAACATCTAATTACCAAGCAAGATCATTTAAAGATAACATTCTTTCAAATGGTGAGATATATAATTTTAAATTGAATAGTTTGGAAATAAATACTAGTGCTCCATTATCTGTTGTTTATAAGAAAAAAAGGGGTCAGAAAAGAGTGTTGGAAGGTGTGAAAATTTTACTTGTTGAGGACGATAAAATTAATAGATTGATAGTAAATAACATTCTAAAGCAGCAAAATGTAGATTTGACTAAAGTTAAAAATGGTGTTGAAGCTGTAGAAATTCTAAAAAAAGAAAGTTTTGATCTAATCTTGATGGATATTCAAATGCCAAATATGAATGGTATTGAGGCTACAAGTATTATTAGAAATGAATTAAAAAATCAAGTGCCAATTATTGCATTAACTGCAAACTCATTTGGAGATGAAATAGATGAAGTATTGGAAGTAGGAATGAATGACTTTCTGATTAAACCTTTTGAAGAGCAAGATTTAATAAATGTAATTGAAAAGTATTATAAAATGTTTTCAAAGAAAAAGGATGAGTCATTAGAAGGAACTGGAGAAAACACAACTTTTAAAAAACTTTACGATTTAGAAAAACTTGAAGGAATGAGTAAAGGTAATGTAGATTTCCTGAAAAAAATGTGCAACCTTTTTGTTAAGATTACCCCAGACTATTTGAAGAAAATAAATAGTTTGTATGAAGAAAGGAATATTAGTAGTTTAAAGAAATTAGCTCATAAAATGAAGCCAAGTATTGATTATATGGGGATAGTATCTATAAAACAAGATATAAGAGATTTAGAGCATTTAAATAATGACAACTATTCTTTAGAAAAACTGAAATCATTAGTTGAAAACGTAATCAACACTCTTTCTGAAGTTGTGTTACAGATCAGAAAAAAAGAATTGTTATGATGTAATTCATTGCATTTCTAAAATATTTTTTATTGCCTTATAATACATTTATTATAAGGCAATAATTTTTTATTAAAGATAAAAAAAGACAATGTTCTGTCAGATGTTTTTTGATAAAATAGAGGTTATAGTTAAAATATAATGACGAGTATTTTTACTTTTAATAAAACAAAACCTTTTCCATTAAATGGAAAAGGTTTTGTTTTATGGAATATATAGATACTCTATGAAAAGGTAATTACTTGATTTTTAACAGGATGTGTTGATGGGTATAGTTTTAGCATTATAAAAGATATAGATGTTTAATCAAAAACAGTAATAATTATGGATCAAATAGAACAATTAAAAATTTTCGTAGTTGATGATGATATTTTTTATCTAAGCATTTTAGAGAATTATATAAATGGGATGGGATATACTGATGTTAGTAAGTTTGAAAATGGATTAAGTTGCCTTAATAACTTAAATGCTAATCCGGATGTTGTTTTTTTGGATTATGTTATGGAAACACTAACGGGTTATGAAGTGTTAAAAAAAATAAAAAGATTCAATCCGAATATTTATGTGGTTATGGTTTCGAGCCAGGAAGATATCAAGACAGTTGTAGACACACTTAAACACGGAGCCTTTGATTATATTCAAAAGAAAGAATTAGAAGAAGAAAGCGTTAAAGGGGTTTTGCAAAAAATAATAGAGGTTAAGGACCATTTAAGAAGAACAAAACCAAGTTTTTTAAGACAATTTTTTCAATTTTTATAATATGAGATACCTTATAGTTTTTTTAACCTGTATTACTATTCTTTTTAGTTCTTGTAAGACGTCTAACGTATTGATGGAATCTAAGTCTGATAGAAATGCAGATATAGCCATTTTAGATAGTGTGTTTGCATATGATGCTACATATCAGTACCACATTAGAAAAGATGATAAAATTAGTATAAGTGTTTGGGGGGAAGATGAATTGAGTATAGGTTCCTCATATGGAATCTATAATTCTAACGAAGTTTATGGAAAATGGTTAATGGTTGATGCTGAAGGAAATATTGAAATACCAAAACTAGGAACCTTTAATGTTTTAAATATGACTGTAATTAACCTGAAAAACATATTAAAGGAAAGTTTTGGGAAATGGTTAGTCAATCCAATAGTTGACATAAAGGTTTTGAATAAAGAAATAACAGTTTTAGGAGAAGTTAGACTTCCTCAAGTTATTAAAATAGATAAAGATCATAATTCACTTCTTGAAATAATAGCACGGTGTAACGGTTTTGAATTTTACGCTAATATTGAGTACATAAAAATTCTTAGGCAAGAAGGAGAACATGTAAGAATAGCTAACATTGACATGAGTAAATCGGGAGATTATATTAGTAAGAACATTATGTTGCATCCTGGTGATGTAGTGGTAGTTCCTTCAAAGAGTTATAAAACATTTGATAAACGAATATCCACTATCATACCCTTTACATCAACAGTAACAGCTGCAGCAATTTTATTTGGGTTATTTTAAAAAGTAAACTATAATATGGAGAAAAACTTTAGAATATTGAAACCTTTCTTTAGAGGTTTACCTATCATAATAGTAATAATGTTTGTGTCATTATTAATAGCTAGACGATACTTAAAAACTGTTACACCAATGTATGAAAGTACAGCGAAAATGAGGTTAGCAGATACGGGTGAAGGAGTCCCAAATAGTAATTTATTTAAAGATTTTGATGTTTTTGCATTATCTAACAAAATCGCCGCAGAAATTGAATTGCTCCAATCAGATCATTTGTTGAATAAAGTACTTAATCAGTTAGATTTTGATGTAGAAATTTCTAAAGTAGGAGAATTTAGAATGATGAATTTATATGGTAAATCTCCTATTAAAATAAAGCATGAAAATGTACATAAACATGTTTATGAAAAAAACATTGATTTAAAGTTTGTTAATGAAACAGAATATACGGTTAAAGATCCGTTGAGTGGAATAATTTATAAAGGGAATATTGGGGAAAGGTTAGTATCGCCAAACTTAACAATAAACATATTGCTTAATGATGTATTAATTGAAAATAATAAGGATAAAAAGATAGTTGGTAATTATCAATTTAAAATATTGAATAGGCAAACTTTACTAAAACATGTTCAGAAAAATATAGATATTACTTCTGTTGATAAAGATGTTCCTATTTTACGGATCATTTATAAATCATCAAGTCCTGAAAAAGCTGCAGCCATTGTAAATAAAGTTACAGAAACATATATTGAGGATTATATAGAAAATAAATATAAGGCAGCTAATATTACTGTAAACTTTTTAAGGGATCAGATTGATACAGTATTAGAGAAATTATCAAACTCAGAGTTTAATATTCAAAATTATAGAGATACAAAAAGTATTACTAATATTAGGCAAGAAACTGAAACCGACTTACGTCAAGTTGCTCAATTAGAAATTCAGCAAACAAATCTTAAAATGAGTCTTGAAGCAATAAGAGACTTAGAAAAATATATAAAAAAAGGAAATGACAGTCCTCTTGAATTAGCACCAAATTTTGAAGCTTTTACGGATCTTTTATCAACCGAAATAATAAAGAAAATTAAGGCACTTCAAGCCGAACGGCATGATTTACTAATTACTTATACTGTAGAAGATGAAAAGGTAAAAGTAATAGATGGAAAGTTATACGATTTAACAAGCTATTTAGAAGAAAGCATAACCAATACTCGTAAAAATTTAGAAACTAAATACCGTAAACTAAGTGATAAAATAACTATTGTTAGGCGAAATTTCATAAGCGTTCCTGAGAAAGAAAGGATAATGAATATTTTAAATAGAGAATTTCATATTTACCAGCAATCTTATAATTTTTTAAATGAAAAGAAGATGGAAGCTGAAATTGCTCAAGCTGCAAAAATTGCTTTCCATAGGATCATAACTCCTGGGAAAGTTTCTAAAACACCAGTTTCTCCTAACAGACCAATTATACAAATTGTATCTATTATGTTGGGAATGTTTATAGCAATAGCATTAATCTATTTTGTGCATGTATTGAAAGCAAAAGTAAATGATGTCTTTTCTATTGAATCAAATTCAAATACGCCTATAGCAATGCTTACCCCTAAGCTAGGTACATCTTATGACATAGAAAATCATTTTTTGCAACAAGCTGTTCAATTGGAAATAAAGGGAGTATTAAAAAATAAAAGTAGTGTGTGCGTGAGTTCGTTTGCTATAAATGATGGAGCAACATTTAATGCCAAAAACTTAGTAAACGCATTGGCTCAACAGGGAAGAAATATTCTTTTTATAGATACTGAAAACAGATTAGGTTTAGTTACGGGAGAAGAAAAAAAACCTGTAACTACAGCAGAAAATATTGATACACTATCACTAACGGAGCGTTCTTTTGATCATTACACCAAAGATATGATGCAATCCTTTATTCAAAAGTTTGAAGAACAATATGATTTGGTATTGGTCTTAAATCAAAAATTAGGAGCTCAAAAGTCTATGGTACTTATGAGTGTTGTTACTACAAATTTAATTGTTTTAGATGCACGGTTAACACCTCATTCTAAGATTATGGAAGCTGATTTGATACAAGAAGAGTATAAGTTTGATTCTGTACAGTTTGTATTAAATAGGCATAAATACAACCCAAATTTGATTAAAGGAATTATAAAAGAATCAAAACAGATTATAAAAATTATAAAATCAGAAAAGAATCAAATAAAAACGATTAAAAACTACATAAGAATTATAAGACAACGACTAGGTAAATGATTAAGAAATTAAAACATATAATTACAAATTCAAAATCAATAGTACTTATTGATCAGGCTGTTTTTAGTGGAAATAGTTTTCTGACAACAATAGTGTTATCTCGATTATTAGTTCCTTCAGATTTTGGGGTATATGCCTCGGTAATTCTTTTAATTTATTTGATTGTAAGTATATTAAATGCGATTGTTATTCAGCCTTTACAAGTAACTTTAGCTACTATCAAACATAAACAGAACTATATTTCATTCAGTTATTTTGTGCAAATGCTATTGATAATTTTAGCTGTTGTGATTATGATAGGAGTTTTTAAATTGAATTTAAGCATCTTTAAATTGTATAATCCAATGTGTTTTGGTATTAGTGCTATAACAATTGGGTTTTTATTTCATGATTATTTAAGAAAGTTATTTTTAGCAAAAAAAGAAGTGAAAAATGCATTTGTTATTGATACTCTTACTACCCTTTGTCATTTTGGGGTTTTATTATTTATTTATTTATTAGGAAGTATATCATTGAGTCAAATTTTATATTTTTTAGGCTTGGGATATATTCCAGGAATACTTTTTAGTATGTGGTGTATAAAACCTAGGTTTTCAGAAATGAATTTATGGAAATCATATACCCAAAAACATTATCATCAATCAAAATGGCTGTTAATGACAGCTATTGTTCAATGGTGGTCAAGCAATCTTTTTGTTGTGGCTTCTGGGGTTTTTCTAGGAATTAAAGCGCTTGGTGCATTTCGTTTAGTACAATCATTATTTGGGGTAATCAATATTTTATTACAAACTTTTGAAAATTATGTATTACCACAAACATCAGTATTATTAGTGAAATCTCAAGATAAGGCAAAAGCATATTTAAAACAAATTAGCTTGAAAACAGCCATTCCTTTTAGTATTGTTTTGGTGTTGATTTTTGTGTTTTCTGAACAAATAATTGTTTTAGCTGGAGGAGCTAAATATAGTGAATATGCATATGTAGTTAAAGGCATGTCAGTATTGTATTGTTTTATCTTTTTAGGGTATCCTATTAGAATGGCTATTCGTGCATTAATATTAAACAAAAATTTTTTTATGGGTTATGTTTTATCCCTAGGATTTAGCTTAATCTCATTTAATTATCTTCTTGAAAAATGGGGGCTTATTGGCGCTATAGTGGGGCTTGTAATATCACAAATAATAGTGCTTAGTTATTGGCAATTTATCTTAATCAAAAACAGGTTTTTACTATGGAAATAATTCACCTGATACTCGGAAAAGCAAACCCTAATCGTTTGAATGGGGTTAATAAAGTTGTTTATCAATTGGCATCAAACCAAGCAAGAACAAAACGTCTTGTTTCAGTTTGGGGAATTACAAAATCGCTCGATCATAATTATGATGAAAGGAATTTTGAAACTAAACTGTTTCAAGCAATGAAAAACCCTTTTCTGATAGATGAAACATTAAAAAAGGCACTCTTAACTAAAAGAGAACAAACCATATTTCATTTGCATGGAGGGTGGATTCCTACCTATTCAAGCCTATCAAAATTTTTGTTTAAAAATGAAATTCCGTTTGTATTAACGCCTCATGGAGCTTATAATACCATAGCAATGAAACGTAGTAGTTTTATGAAAAAAATTTATTTTCAATTTTTTGAAGCCCCTTTATTAAAACGGGTATCTAAAATACATTGCATAGGTAATAGTGAAGTAGAAGGATTAAAGTTGATTTTCCCTAACGCTAAGTCGGTATTACTACCATATGGCTTTAACACCTTTAAAGCTGATATACAGGTTGAAAAACAGAAAGAAGAATTTATTATTGGTTTTATTGGAAGACTAGATATTTATACTAAAGGCTTAGACCTTTTATTAGATGCATTCAATAAATTTCAATTAACGGTACCTCATGCTAAATTATGGATAATTGGGGATAGTGATGAAAAAGAAAAATTGGAAACGTTAATTATCTCCAAAAATTTAATTAATAAAGTGATGCTTTTGGGCAGTAAATTTGGAACAGATAAGGAAACATTGTTGCTTCAAATGAACATTTTTGCACATCCTTCTCGAAATGAAGGTTTGCCATCATCAGTATTAGAGGCATCTTGTATGGGAATACCTTGTGTAGTTAGTGTAGCTACAAATATGGGAGCATATATACAAGAGATGGATGCTGGAAAGGTTATTAAAAATGAAGATGTAGAGGGCTTGGCAAATGCGTTCACTGCTTTGTATGAGCTTCATGAAAAAAATGAGCTCCAGGAGCTATCTAAAAATGCTATAAAAATGGTACATACTTTTTTTAATTGGGATACTGTTGTGAATAGTTTTGATAAATTATATGAATGAAAAATACCGATTCAAAAATAGACCATAGCGTATTCTTAAAAAAGATTAACAAAAATTTGTTAATTATTCTTTTTTTGATGGTAGGCTGCTTTTTTACTTGGAGTGAAAACGTAATTATCACTAGAGCAATAAAAGTAGTGGGTAGAATGGGGGTATTGCTTGCATCTTATATCGTTTATAAAGATATTATAAATTATGGGGCTATAGATTCCCTGAAAAGAAAAAATCCATTATCCTTAATGTTGTATTTAGGGTATTTAGCGTTGGGTTTTGCATCGTTTTTATGGACTACGAATATTGTAGTAAGTGCTTTGCAATGGTTTATGACTGCACAAACTTTAGTGTTTTGCTTCTTTTTTGTTAAAAGCCTTTATTTGTTAGATGAATATTTTGAAGATCATCCAATACGACTTTATAATTTATTAGGAAACGCAACCTTTTTGCTAATTTTAATTTTTGTGGTAGGGATGTGGGTAGCACCAGATATTTTTTTTAGAATGACACATGGTGGGGAAGAAGCAAGATTAGGAGGTTATTTTATGAATCCTAACGAACTAGGAATGCTAGCAGGAGTAGGCGTGGCTGGGCTCATTTTTGATATTTATAGGAAGCATCATATGGTTTGGACAATTATAAAATTGTTGATTTTCTTTTATGCCTTATATGCTACTGGGTCTAGATCGTCATTAATAGGAGCCTTTTTAATTATCGGTTTTCATGTAAAACAATCATCCAACGTAAAACTAAAAATGGCAATAATTGTTGGAATGATTTTGATTATGCCCGTAGCTGTAAATAAAATTATATTAAAGGATGGTGACAGTGATCGTTTAGAAGAAGTAATGAGTATGACTGGTAGATTACCTTTTTGGAAAGCACTTATTAGTGAAGGTTTGCCTAGAGAGCCGTTATTGGGCTTTGGTTTTATGAGAATAGATTACAAAGAATACTTTCAAAGTACACATACTTATCCTGGAAAAATGACCCACAATACTTTTATGCAAGTACTCATGAATCTTGGATTTATAGGAATTACCATTGTGATTTTTCAAATGATATTTACGTTTATAGGTATATCTAAAGAAAATTGGGAAAAAAGATTAATGCTCTATAGTACGCTAATACCTCTATTTATCAACTCATTTACTGAGTTTGGTATTTTTGGTGAATCTAATTTTGGTATTTTATTTTATCAACTTGTGATTATTTATGTCTCTTATGAGCGTAATTATATCATTACACCGTCTGATAAAATATTCCTTCTCAAAAGAAGACCAAATTATTTTCTTAAATAAGTTTTCTTGATTTAAAATGTGCAACCAAAACAATTTTTATAATTATGAAACACACAATTCACATCTTTTTTTTTTTACATTGATCAATTCATTTGTAAATGCAAACACTTTTAATAATAGTGTAAACCTATCAGTATGTGGGAAATTAACATATAAAGAATTTCTTGATGTTAAAGATTTTGGAGCAATAGGAAATGGAATAGTTGACGATTATACTGCAATTCAAAATGCTATTGATGCCGCAGGGTTAGTAGGAGCAAAAGTAATAATACCTACAGGAACTTATAATGTTAGTACTACACTAATAATCCCTGCAGGAGTTATAATACAAGGAGAAGGTAGAGGAACAACCTCAACAAACACTCCATATTCAGGTAGTGTAATTAGAAATACAAGTATAAATTTAACGATAAGTATTACCGGACAAAATGCAGGAATGAGGGATTTGGTAGTTTATGACACTGATAATGCTGGAGCTGCTGGAGGAATAGAGATTCTGGCTGATGGGGTAACTATAGAAAGTGTTATTTTAGAAAGAATATTGATTTTTGGGTTTACTGATGGTATAGCATTGAAATTAGAGTCCAAGAATGCAGGAGGTATAAGTTATTGTTCTTTTTATGATATAAGAATTCGACATGCAAAAACAGGAATTTTAATAAAGGAAGATACTACGTCATTTGTTAATTCTAATTCATTTTTTCATGGGGCAATTTCTGGAGGAGGATTTGATTATTGCTTGCATGTTTTAGGCGGTAATAACAATGTTTTTAATGCTATTGTAATAGAACCTTATACTTCAATATACGGTCACTTAGTTGTTGAATCAGGAGAAATATACGGGAATAAGATTAGAATAGAAGGGGATAATCAACCTGAAACAACACCATTAATAGAATTTAAGTCGGGGGCTTCAGGTTCTACACTTACAGGTCATTACTCGGGTGGACTGACTATAAATATGGGAGATAATTTTATCGATTTAAAAAGTGGAAAATCCCTCGGATATAAAAATTCGAATAATAATTTATTTTTAAATTCTTGTTTTAATGGAATAGCTAGTAATTCAATACCATATTGGGAAGTTTCTGGAACTGGAATTACAATTGAGTCACTATCTGCAGAGATATTACCTGGCTATCAAGTAGTAAAATTAACCATACCAGCAGGAATAGATGGTTATTTAAGGCCTTCAGCTAAATATTTGCCTTCAATTTTACTTCCAGCTAAATATGATCGGGTTAATTTTGGGGCTTATATAAAAACAGATAAACCAAATGCTATAACTACACTATGTAATGCCCCTGCAGGAGTAACAACAGGTCTGTATCATCCCGGAGATTCTTTATGGCACATGGTAGGTATGACAAGTTTAGTAAATCGTTTATCTTCTTATAATCCCAAATTTCACATAACAAATTCAAATTCTTCAACAGCGCTTGAAATATATATAACTACTCCTACATTAAATTTTGGAAATACTTACACTGAATTGGAAGCCAAATCAATAACAAGTGCTGGAGGAATCATAACTGGAACATTAACTACAAGCATGGTTTCTGTTCCAACTGATCCTAGCGGTTTTTTAACCTTACTAAAAACGGGGAATGTTTTTGAAGTTAATGGTACAGATACAATTATTAGAATCAATTATTTAACATCAAATATATTCCCTAAAGGAACCATTATTACGCTTTTATTTAATGATGCTAATGCCAATGTTGTTAATGGAGATTATATACAACTTGTAAAAGCGTTTATTTCTACTGCTAATGGTTCTTTGACACTTATTTCTTTAGGTAATGGGGCTTGGCGAGAGATAAATAGAAATAGCTAAATAAGGAAAAATTTTCTAGCTAATTTTTGTTTTAGGATTAAATTATTCATGTTTTGTAGTAGATAAACCACAATAATTACCAGTAATTATTTCAAAAATTAAAATATTTTCCAATAAATGGAATGAATGTTTAAATGACACAAGTGTAATTCGTTGTAAATAAAGGATTTATGTGTGTGGCTTGTCATTTGATTCTATGATATCACAATTTAAAAATTATTTACTCATGAAAAAAGAAATACAATGTTCAAATAATAAGTTTTCTATTAAGAGAAGTTCTAATTTCACTTTGTTATTAACAATTTTTATTTGTTTAGGATTGCATTTGAAAAGTTTTAGTCAAGAGGCTCAAATTTTAATAACTAATCCCACAGGTGTAAATGTATGTGATGCAAGTCAACAAGTTGACATACAAATAGTAAATATTGATACGGAAGCCTTAGTAAATAATTCAATATCGATTGTTTTGCCAACAGGGATAGAGTATGTTACTTCTAGTTTAAGTGAGCAAAGTAGTTTTAATATATCTGAACAAAATATAACAAATCTTTCATCTATAGTATTATCTGCTGATGATCTTCCTTTAGGTCAAACAATGCAATTTTCTATTAATATTACGGCAAATATGGATGCAATAGTCTATCAGGATGCTGGTAATGTTTTTAGAAATGATGTTACATTAAGTTATGATGGAGGTTCTACTAATAGTTTGTCAAATGCATATAATTTATACTATCCAGTTTTAACCATTACTAATATAAGCCCTTCTAGTAAAAATTTAAATTCAGGTGATTCATTTACAAGAAACATTACAGTAGTTAATGCAGGAAACGGAAGAGTATCCGCATTTAAAATAAATGATGTTCATGCAACTGGTATAGATGTAACTTCAGTTAATATTGGTAGTTTAGATGGGGCTGGAGCAATAATTACTTTATCAGGGACTGATTTTAACAGCCTGGGGAATAATGATAATTATTTTGATACTAACGAAAGTATTACAATCACGCAATCCATATCAGGATCAGGATGTAATAATGCTACAATAACTTCTACAATTACTAATTTATGGGAATGTTCTGGAGACCAAATAGTAAGTTCCAACTCCTATGGACATGTGAGTTTGTCTTTAAAGAATCCTAATATAGCAGTAGCTACATCAAGTGAGTTGTCATCTTGCTTCGGAGATTCAGAATTTAGCTCACATTCAATCACTTTAACAAATAATGGGCAAGGTATAGCTAATTTCGTTGAGTTGGATATTTTTAAATCTTTAGGCTCAGGTTATGAACAAAGTATATTTTCTCGTATTGATGAAAATACTATAACGTACCAAGTTAACGGCGGTGCAACTGTACCTCTTATACCAACAATAAGTATTGCAACCAATGCATTTGCTTGTTTAGGTAGTTCACCAAAAGGACGCGTACTTTTAGATTTGCCGAACTTGGAGCCAGGAGATCAATTAGTGCTTTCGTTTAAAACCTACCATTGTAATATAAATGTATGTAATGGGGATTATGTGAAGGGTTGGGGCTATGATATAACATATAGAGATGTTTGTTTCACTGAAACTTATCATAAAGAAGGAATTGGGCAGAATGAAAATGAGACCAACATGTCTATTTTTACAGAAACTGATTCTGACATTAATGATGGTGAAACAAAAGAGTTCTCTTTTACTGTATCATCATTTTCAAACGATTTACCAGAAGATACAGGAGCGCAATATAAAGTAGTTTTTGATCTTCCAGCTGGTATAGCTTATAGTAATTTAGAGTTCTATCATAATGTTCAATGGACTGCATCATCAATTAATTATGATACAGGAGCTAATACAGTAACGGCCTTTTATGATTTGCCTGTGCCATCAGGATTTAACATAACAAAAGCTGCACTAAATCTTGACATCACGGGAGATTGCAATATGTCTGGTGCAACATCAGGACCAGTTAATATAGTGATGAATATTAATTATATAACCAGCTCAAGCTGTGGGTTTGAGGTTCCTTTTATTTGTAATGCAACAGAGACTATAGATTTACACTGTAATAGTGGGGTTGGTTGTGAAGGAATGAATTTTGAAAGCTTTAGTTTCAAAAGGACAAGTTTTGGGTCACCTGATAATGATCAAAATGGTTTACCTGACACTAGTGGATCTATTGATTTATCAGCAGTAAAGGAAAATAGAGTTATGCTTGGAGATTCAATACAAGGAGTCTTTCAGGGCACAGTTTATACAAGTCCTACAAATACAGATTGGGCATTTAGTTATGCTTCTCAGAATATTGAAAAAGGAACATATCTAACGCCTATTGGCGCTTCTGTAATTATTTATGATGCAAGTACTACATCTAATATAACCTGTGAGATACTTCCTGTAACTTCGGTTGTTTCAGGTGATGATAAAACCTTTACTTATGATTTAAGCCCAAGTTCTCTGGCGGCAAGTTGCGCTACTTTTTCAGGATTTGTATATGAATCTGGTGATACAGTAACTCTTTATACCAATTATGAAATCACTACAAATTTAGAAGGAGGAGTAGAGCAATTGAAGTCTACAAATGAATTTTATACAAGTAATATAGCAACCCCAGGAACGAATGATAAGTATCAATGTGGGTATTATAATGATAACTTTACCCTTATTGGTTATAATTTTTTGAATTCCTCTAGGAACTATTTTTCAGTTACTAGTTGTTCAAAAACAGTAAATCAAAATTTTTATTTGAGTATTGGGGATTGTTGTTCAAACTATAATGGAGGTAATTTATTTCCTTCGGAATATAGAAATTGGGCTCATATTAAATCTGCTACCGTAGAAATTCCTGATAATTATGATATGAGTAATGTAGTTTTGAAAATTTGGAGAACAAAGAAAACAAATTCGACAACTACAGAAACTGTTACGGATATAAGTCCGAGTGAAGTAGTGGGTAATTTATATACTTTTGATTTAGAACAACATTACGAAGCGTATGGAGGTACTATAAAATTATCTGATGATGGTTTTAAAGGAAGGTTGTCTATGGATTTGACACCTAACTGTGATGTGCCAATTAATGCTTATGAAGATTTGGTTTGGAAATTTAATTTTTCAAAAGGAAGCTTTTTAGGAGGAGGAGAATCGGGGTTATTAGAAGCAACTAATCCAGATAGAATAAAGTTTAATCCACCATCATTAGCGCTTTCATCCGATAACCCTATATTATTAGGACTTACTGAAACAGTGGCTTGGGATTTTAAAGTTAACACAAATTCATCAAGTATCAATGCGGACAATGCATGGATTCATATTAAAAACCCTTCTGGAACTACACAAATAATAAAAGTGATAGATGATGATACTGGTGATGAAATTCCTTTAACTGGCGATATTTATAGGTTAGGACAAATAACAGGTTCTACTATAAAAGATTTAACAATAATAGGTGAGTATACTGCATGTATTCCTGATTTTATTACTGTGTATTCTGGTTATGAATGTACTTCATACCCAGCAAATTTCAGCGATTTTACTTGCGGATTTAGCACACATGGGCTTTTTGTTGAGCCAGAACCAGCAGGGATGCAAACAACCCTTGAAGGGGTATATGTGGGAGATATATGCGGATCAACTGTTGAGATAGAAGTAGATGTTTCAAGTGTGAAAAAAGGGTCTCTAAAAAATATATCAATAAGTATTGACCCTGTAGGTGATACAATGTCATTTGTTACAGGTACTGGACAAATACAATATCCTTTGAGTAATTCTTATCAAGCAGTTGCAGATCCAGTTATAGATGGATCTAACAACTATGTATACACTATAGCGGATATAGAGCCTACAATCTCTACTAACGGATTACCTGGTGTACTTGATCTTTCTAACAATCACTTTAAGTTAAAATTTAATATGGAATTGGATAGTGCTTTTGAGCCAGGAGATCATGCTCTAATTAGTATTAATAGTGAATCAATGTGTGGAGAAATAAGTCCAACAATAAACCTAGCATTCGATCCTAATGTTGGATTTAAAATAGATGCTTCGGCAGGTATAACTTCTGAGGCAACGGATAGCTGGGCTGCAAGTTGGGGAGATTATAATAACGATGGATATGACGATTTATTTGTAACTACTTATGATGAAACACAACCAAATATTCTTTATGAGAATAATGGAGATAAAACATTTACAAAAGTTACAGTAGGTGAAATAGTTAATGATACAGCTAAATCCTTGGGAGCTACTTGGGGAGATTATAATAATGATGGGAATTTGGACTTATTTGTTGCTAATAATGGTGGTTCTAGAAATTTCCTTTATAAGAATAATGGAAATTCTACATTTACAAAAATCACTTCGGGTGATATAGTAGAGCATGGAGTTTATTGCCATAGTGCTGCATGGGCGGATTATGACAATGATGGATATTTAGATTTATTTGTTACGGAATACTTTCCTACTAATACAAATCATTTATTTCATAATAATGGAGATGAAACATTTACAAGAGTTGAAGATAGTCCAGTAGTTACTGATTCAGGTCATTCCATTGGTGCAGCTTGGGGAGATTATAATAATGATGGTCTTGTTGATTTATTTGTGCCCAATACAAATAATGAAGCTAATTGGTTGTATAAAAATGTTGGAAATGGACAATTTGTGAAAGTAAATGAAAGTGTAATTAGTACTCCATCCAAATCAGTAGGTTGTAGTTGGGGAGATTATAATAATGATGGTTATTTAGATTTATTTGTAACGAATTCAGGTGATGCAAATAATTCCCTTTATTTAAATAATACTGATGGGACATTTACAGAAATAACATCAGGTGCTATTGTAAATGATAATGGAAATTCACATGGTAGTACCTGGATTGATATCGATAATGATGGTGATTTAGATTTATATGTAACTAATGATCAAGCTGAAAATAATTTTTTATATAGAAATAATGGAGATAGTTCTTTTACACGATCTGAAAATGATTTAACTAATTCAGGAGGAAATTCTTTTGGTACTGCAATATCAGATTATGATAACGATGGAGACCATGATATATTTGTAGCCAACCATAGTGCAGAAGATAACTTCTTTTTTGAAAACACTAAAGGGCAGTGTGAAGCGTTTTTAGGATTAAAATTGGTAGGAACAAACTCTAATAAGTCAGCTATAGGAGCAAAAATTAGAGTTAAAGCAAATATATACGGAGAAGATAAATGGCAAAAACAAGAAGTTACTGGGCAATCAGGAGGTGGTTCCGGAGGTCAAAATAGTAATAAATTAATTTTTGGGCTAGGAGACGCAACAGTAGTTGATAGTTTAGTTATAGATTGGCCTTCTGGGTTTAAAAAAGTATTCACTAATGTAGCACCTTCAACAAATTATGATACATATGTTGAAGATAATGGAACACATATTTCGGGTATTGCTTATGTAGATGAAAATTCAAACTGTATATATGATACAGGAGAGTTATTATTGAAAAATGCAAAAATGACCATTTCGCCTGATGAAAAAATAACCTATACTAACGCTAATGGGGAGTATTCTTTTTATATGAATACGGGTACTTATACAATAACAGCAGAATCGCCATTATATTATATTCAATTTTGTCCTTCTAGTCAAGGTAATCATACGGCAACAGTAACTGAAATTGGAGGAGTAATTCCAGATCAAGATTTTGGTTTTGTAGCTGATGGCGAACATTCGGATTTGTCAATAAGTATGAGCACAACCGTACTAAGGAAAAATTTTGAAAATGATTATATTGTTACTTGTACGAATATTGGTAATAATGCATCAACAGGAAATAGAGTTACTATAGACTTAGCAGATGATATAGATTTTGTTTCATCTGATGTTCCATGGACAAATCAAACTGGACAAACAGCTTATTGGGATATTGCAACAATAGAAGCACAGGAAACAGTAACGTTTACTGTAACTGTTAAAGTTACAATTGATACAACGATAGAAGATAATGTTACGAACTCAATATCCGTTACATCAAGTACTGCAGATACAAATATGGCTAACAATACTTATGATGATACAAGTATAATTGTTGGAGCCATTGATCCAAATGATAAGTTGGTATATCCTGAAGGAGCACTTCCATTAGGAAGTCCAATAATCTATAAAATAAGATTTCAAAATATGGGTAATTATCCAGCTGAGTCTGTAGTAGTTTATGATACTATAAGCCCAAATTTAAACATTAATAGTTTGAAAATTATGGAAACTTCTCATGAGGCAATTTTTACGATAATAGATAAGAATGTTTTAAAATGGGATTTCCCTCATATAGATCTTCCGGATGTTGAACATAATGAACCAGAAAGCCATGGTTATATTCAATTTGAAATTTTTCCAAAAGAAAATTTAGATGTCAATACGAATATAGAGAATGCTGCAACTATAATTTTTGATTATTATCAAACAACACCAACTAATGTCACTAATATAATAGTAAACCCATACCGAGGTGATGGTCAATTATTTATATACCCTCAACCCACAAAAAATAATATTGTTGTCGAATATGAATCGATAATGGATGAACCAGTTCATGTGGAGTTTTATAATTTATTGGGGGAATTATTATTGAGGTATGATGATACTGTTTCTGTAGGTTGGAACAAATTCAATTATAATATTTCTAGTTTCTCTTCAGGAGTATATATTATTGCTGTAAAATCAGGGAATAAGACTGTCTCTAAAAAAATTATTAAGCTATAAGATTATAATTGATTTAATTTTTAAGATTGCAATTAATGTTTAAGTATAAGCATTAATTGCAATTTTGTGTTTAGTAGTTTTTGAATGTGGTTGAGTGAATCGATGTTGATTATATCGTTAATAGTAAGATTAAAATACATTGCCTAACATTTTATACTTAGTATACAATGTATTTACATAGGTATTAAGTATTTGTTCATTTCCAAAAAGAGAAATTCATTTCCATATTTTGGAAATTCAAATAAAGAGAATAGAGTTAATGTGCTGTTTTTTAAGTGTTTGATGTTTTGGTAGATGATTTGTATTAGTATGATACAGATTCAAATAAATTAAAACTATGGAAAACACATTTAAAAGTTTGGGGATCGAATTGACCGATAGCAAAAACGGATTATTAACAAGTCTTCTTATTATAAACAATCCTGATGGATCACCTAGATGGATTTGTAATTCCAAATCAAAAAAGGCACTGTTTTTAAAATTTTATTCAATAACTACATTTAAGTCAAGAGTCTTTGCAATGCTCATCAGGATAGTTTTTTTGTTCAGATTACAGCGTTTAGTATTTAAAACTAAAAAGCTTTATTTAAGAAATATTCATGATAAAAAAACTATAGTTAATTTCTTAGATATTAATTGGGCAATATTTACTGGAACAGTAGGGCCAAATAATAAAATCATTGCCTACAAGGAAGATAAAAATAAAGGGAAATTTTATAAAGTTGCGTATTCACCAACAGCATTGTCACTTATAAAAAATGAGGAATTTATAATTAATAAGTTAGGATTTATAGCTCCTGATAATTTTGTAATTCCAAAATGTAAGCGTGAAGTGAATAATATATTGGAATTGGAAGATCTATCAAGCCTCGGGAGTAGAAATTCTGTTTTTGGACAAACACATGAATTAGTGTTAAGTGAAATATATGATAAATCTAAAGAAGAGCTTAGAGTAGATTTATTACCTGTAATTCATGCAACAGAAAAAAAGCTAATAGACTTGGAAAGGATTAAGGACAAGCGTATACCTATGGGAATGCTTAAAAAGTTACGTAAAGTCTATAATTCAATCAATAGTAAAAATATTTCTGTAGCTGTAGCACATGGCGATTTTACTCCATGGAACATTTATGCTACCAATGAAAAATTGGCTATTTACGATTGGGAGCTTGCGCAAACGTTAATGCCTGTAGGTTTTGATGCATTCCATTTTATTATTCAACAAAGCATACTAGTAAATAAAAAACCTTGGAAAGAGATAAGTGAAGAAATTAAAACTAAAATTACGCCAGAATTATTTGCAAAATGGTCGAGTAAAAATGGAAATGTTGACGAATATTTACAATTATATTTATTAATAAATACTGTTTCCTATTTGCATATTTATGCTCGACAATTAAAATGGCATACTCAAGTACATTGGCTGTTGGATACATGGAATCATGCAATTAGCGAAACACTTAAATGTAAAGAAGTAAATAGATCAATGGTTATTGCTGATATTTTTGATTATTTGCAGCATAAAGAATACGCAGCAATAAAATTCCCTAATAGTTCTCCTGAAAATTTAAGTGAGTATTCTGATATTGATTTATGTATTAAAAAGGAGGACCTGTCAGGTATTTTAGCATACTTAAAAGAGCATCCACTAAGCTGTCAAACACATGTGATAAAGAAGTCTTTTATGGTTTCAGTACAAATATTTCTGAAAAATAAAACCTTGTTGAGTATTGACTTAATTTGGAGTTTTAAAAGAAAATCAATTACAATGCTTGATGCCAAACAAGTTATAGAAAATGCATACATAAATGAGCATCATATTAAGCAAATGGAACTTCTGGATACAGTAAGATATATAGGTTTGTTTTACGGGTTAAATAACACGAAAATCCCATCAAAATTTAAAGCATACCAGCAGATATTGAAAGAAGAAAAAGTGGCTTTAGATGAAATATTGTATTGCAACTTTATTGACAATACTATCCGTAAAGAGGAACTTGTCCGATGCTTGAACAATAAACCAGAAAATAGTTTGATGAACCGTACTTTGAGTACGTTTAATTATTATTTGGATACAGTTAAGCAATTAGTGTTCTCTAAAGGAATAATAATAACTTTTAGTGGAGTTGATGGAGCAGGAAAATCAACCATTATTGAAAATATAACGCACGAAATAGAGAAGAGACTAAGGAAGCCTGTTAAGGTTCTTAGGCATCGACCTTCAGTATTACCAATATTGAGCGCCTGGACTAAAGGAAAAGTCAAAGCTGAACAAGATTCAGTAAACAGTTTACCAAGACAAGGGACTAACAAAAGTTTCTTTAGCTCTTTATTGCGATTTTCATATTATTTTACGGACTATGTATTAGGACAGTTTTATGTGTATTTTAGATATACTTTCAGAGGGCATATAGTGTTATATGACCGTTATTATTTTGATTTTATAAATGACAGTAAAAGAAGTAATATCCAATTGCCTAAACAAATTATAAAAGCGGGGTATAGTTTATTGTTAAAACCTGATTTAAACTTTTTTTTATATGCAGATTCTAATACAATTTTAAAAAGAAAAAAAGAATTAGATTCTAATACAATTACAGTACTTAACGAAGAATATTTAGAATTATTTGGTGCATTGAGGAATTCAAATAAAGGGCACTATATAGCAATTAAAAATATAGAGTTAGTAGATACTATAAACCTTATTATGTATGACACAATTGCTAAGGTAGCCTAGTTATAATTCAAGTTATACGGAGTTTAATAATTTTTTAATTAAAAAATAATGATGAAAAAAATTATAGAAAAAATAGTACAATTAAGAAATCCAGTATTTCGATTTGATTCAAACTTGAATGATCTAGCGTTAATTCAGTTTGTCTGGATTCAATTTTGGAGTTTTTTTAGAGGCTTAAAGTTATTGTTATTATTCAAAAACCCCAAGGGAGCTGTTTTAGGTACGGGAGTTCATTTTTTTAACAGCTCTAAGATTCACTTCGGTAAGTTTATGAAATTAGGAAAAGATGTACGTTTAAGTGCTCTAGGAAAAGATGGTATCTATATTGGAAACAATGTGAGTTTAGGAGATTATAGTCGAATAATAGTATCGACTTCTTTTAACCATTTGGGAGAATATATTAAAATAGGTAATAATGTTGGTATTGGTGAATATGCATATTTAGGTGGTGGTGGAGGCCTTGAAATAGGAAACGATTGTATAGTTGGACAATATTTAAGTTGTCACCCTGAGAATCATAACCACCCGGATTTATCGGAAGCGATTAGACATCAGGGAGTTAGTAGAAAAGGTATTAAAATTGGAGCTAACTGTTGGATAGGTAGTAAAGTAACTGTTTTAGATGGAATTGAAATTGGCCCCGGTAGTATAATTGCAGCGGGAGCCGTAGTTAATAAATCGTTTCCTAAAAATTCTATTATAGGTGGTGTACCTGCTAAACTTTTAAAACTACGTGATGAACAAAAACAAAATAATATTAGCCAGCACCTATGCGGTCAACCCGTATAAAGGCTCAGAAGATGCTATGGGGTGGAACTTTGTGATGCAAATTGCAAGGTTTAATAAGGTAATAGCCATTACTCGTGAAAATAATCAAGAAAATATTGAAAAATATATGCTCGAAAATCCAAAAGAGGAGCATAAAAATATTCAATTTTTATATTTTGATTTACCTTATTATATGAGGTTTTGGAAAAAAGGAGGTAGAGGGGCAATGTTATATTATTTAATGTGGCAAAAAGGAATTGTAAGCTATATTAAAAAGCAAAAAATAAAATATGATATTGTGCATAATATTAATTTTCACAATGATTGGACTCCAAGTTATTTGTGGAAATTAAACAAACCTTTTGTTTGGGGGCCTATCGGTCATCATCCACTTATTCCAGGCCAATACTTAAAACCATATAGTAAAAAATATTGGATTAAAGACCGCATGACATGGTTGATAAAAAAAACGTTTTGGAACATTTCTTTGTCCTTGAAAAAAACAGTTGAAAAGGCCGATGTTATTTATTGTATGAATAAATCCGTACAGGAGGTATTGTCCATTAAACCAGAAAAAGTAGTGGTTTTTCCTTCAGTAGCAACGGAAGATTTTGGTTATGATTTAAATGTAAAGAGTAACAAATTCACACTAATATCTGCAGGAAGGTTAGTCCCATTAAAAGGATATGATTTAAGTATTTTAGGATTTGCATCATTTATAAAAAAACTACCTCAAACGGAAAGGAAAAATTGTGAACTGGTAATTGTAGGGAGTGGGGAAGAGTTAAGTTTCTACAAACAATTGTGCAGTGATCATGATATAGAAGGGTATGTAAAATTTATTAATTGGATTGATAGGCCTGAATTAATGAAGTTATTTAAGGAAGCTGCTATATTCCTTTTCCCATCACATGAAGGAGCAGGGATGGTAGTACCCGAGGCGTTGTCTTTCGGTTTACCAGTTATTTGCCTTAAAAATTGTGGGCCAGGGGAATTTATAGATAAATCTTGTGGGTATGCAATACCAATACAAGGATATAAAGCTACAGTATCAGATATAGGAAAAGCTATAAGTGAACTTTATAGTAATCCAAAATTAAAGGATGAAATGAGTGAAAAGGCTAGATTAAAATTTGAAGAGAAATTTCATTGGAACAGAAGAGGTGAAATGCTTCAGACTATTTATTCAAAATTATAATAAATTGAAATCTTATTATAATATAATAGATTTAAAGGGTAATTATTTTTATCAATATAGGTTAGAGATAACAATTATAAATTAATAAATATAAGACATGAAAATATATGCATTCCATTTATTAAATGATTACAGTGGTAGCCCAAAAGTTCTAATGCAATTAGTAAAGTCTTGGATTAAGAATGATATTGAAGTTCATATGGTTACGAGTTCTGGAAGAGAAGGCTTTTTGTCAAAGATGGAAGGGGTGAATTATCATAGTTTTTGGTATAAATGGGCAGCAAATCCTTATGTAAGGTTATTTAATTTAATGCTTAGTCAATTCATATTACTGAGTTCATTACTTTTTAAAGTAACAAAAAAAGATATTATCTATATTAATACAGTACTTCCGTTTGGAGCAGCGTTTTTAGGAAAATTAAAAGGATGTAGAATAATATATCATATTCATGAAACTACTGTTAAGCCTCCAATATTTAAAAAATTTTTATTTGGTGTCGCAAAAAAATGGGCAACAGATGTTATTTATGTGTCAAAATTCCTTTCAGAACAAGAACCTTTTAATGAGAATAGAACTTATATTTTACACAATGCTATTGAATTAGATTTTTTAAAAGAAGCGAGTAATAAAAGGCAAATAAAAACAAAAGCTAGTAAGGTACTTATGGTATGTTCGTTAAAAGAATATAAAGGGGTGAACGAATTTTTTGAATTAGCAAAAAATAATATTGGGTATAGTTTTCGTTTAGTTTTAAATAGTTCAAAACAAGATATTGATTCTTATTTTTCTGGCTTAGTTTGGCCAGAAAATCTTGAAATATATGATACACAAACTAATTTGCATCCTTTTTATCAATGGGCAGATATTATACTTAATCTTTCAAAACCTGATGGATGGGTGGAAACATTTGGATTAACAATTATTGAAGCTATGGCTTATGGAATTCCAGCTATAGTACCTCCAGTAGGTGGAATTGTTGAATTAGTAGAGGAGAATAAAAATGGATTTTTGGTAGATAGTAGAAATGCTAGGTTACTTCACGAAAAATTAAATCAACTGTTAAATAATCAAGATTTATACGAAAGAATGGCAAAATATTCTTTAGAGAAAATCGATTCATTTAGTGAAGATGTCTTTATTCAAAACAATTTAAGGATTTTAAATGCAAAAGAACTTGTCTAGTTAATGGATGTGCTTTCCATTATTTGGACTTTTATATATAATGCAAATACGTAAAAAGCTTGTTTGTAGGTGATTAGGGGTAGTGGTTAAGTTTTTGAGTATTTAGATAAAAGAGTATTCAGTTAAAAAACTGAAATGTTGATTTAAAATGAAGTTTAACCTTTAATATTATAATTATGGGTACAAAAAAGAATATAGCAATAATAGGAACAGTAGGGCTTCCTGCAAATTATGGAGGATTCGAAACATTAACAGCACATTTAGTAGATCATTTGAATGAAGACTATAATTTAACTGTTTATTGTTCGGGTAAAACCTACAAAAAAAATGAAAGACAAGCTTACTATAAAGGTGCTCGATTAAAATATATACCATTAAAAGCTAATGGGGTGCAGAGTCTTTTATATGATGCAATATCAATTATGCATGCTTTATTTTATGCCGATATATTATTGATATTAGGAGTTGCTGGAGCTTGGATGCTTCCATTTATTAAGAAATTCACTAATAAAAAAATAATTATATCTATTGATGGTATAGAATGGAAAAGAGAAAAATGGAATTTCTTTGCTAAATGCTACTTGTTTTGGGCGGAAAGTATGGCAGTAAAATATTCGCATATTGATATTTCGGATAATGAGTCAATTCAAGATTATACAGCCATGCGGTATGGCAGTTTGAGTAGAATTATTGAATATGGAGCAGATCATACCATGCAAGTTAAGCCCAATAATGAGAGTAAAAAGGATTTTCCGTTTTTAAAAAGCCCCTATGCATTTAAGGTTTGCCGAATAGAACCTGAGAATAATGTACATGAAGTATTAGAAGCTTTTGTGAAATTATCTAAATATACCATGGTAATAGTTGGTAATTGGAACAATAGTGATTACGGGGTCAGTTTGAAAGAAAAATATGGTCATTATTCAAATGTATATTTACTAGATCCTATTTATGATCAGCAAAAATTAGATATATTAAGAGGAAATGCACTCATTTATATTCATGGGCATTCTGCAGGAGGCACAAATCCTTCTCTAGTTGAAGCAATGTATTTGGGATTGCCGATTATTGCTTTTGGAGTTTCTTATAATAGAACAACTACAGAAAATAAAGCTTTATATTTTAAGGATAATTTAGATTTAAAAGTACTAATTGAAAGTATTAAAATAAAAGAGTTGAAAGAAATAGGTGTGGAGATGAAGTCAATAGCATATAGACGTTACACATGGTCTTTCATAGCACAAAAATATAAAGAACTTGTAGCTGAAGTGTTAGTTGTTAAGGATAAGACTTCTGTGAAACCTTTATCTTCTCAAATAGAGATATCTAAACTTCTTAAAATGGAATTAGGTCACTTAAAACATCAACAAACTTTTTTTGAAAAACGTTAAACTCAAATATTATGGATACTACTATTATATATTTCATAATTCCAGTTATTTCATTAGTGTTATTTATGGTTTTAATGCCAACAATAAGGAAAATAGCTATAAAAATAAGTTTGGTAGATAAACCAAATTTAAGAAAAATGCATAAAGTACCTGTCCCCTTGGTAGGTGGTATTTTAATTGTTATATCATCAATGATAACATTATTTATTTTTCCTGAAATATGGAATGTAGAACGAAAATATTATGTTTTACTAATATGTTCGCTCATATTGTTGATTGTTGGGGTAATTGATGATAAAATGGATCTTAGGTGGAGCATAAAATTTGGCGTTCAAATAGGTTTGGCTTGGTTATTATTTGATTCAGGAATAAGAATAGAATCTATGTTTGGAATATTTGGTGTTAATGAATTGCCTCTAACAGTTCAATACTTCTTAACTTTAGTTGTGATTGTTGGTGTTGTTAATGCCTTTAATTTAATGGATGGGATTGATGGTTTGGCTGCAGGTTTAGCAATTTTAGGCTTATCAGCATTCATGGTTGTTGCATTATTAAATGACAATCAATTTTTGGTGTTACTATATCTTTCTTTTATAGGTGGTTTAATAGGTTTTCTTAGGTTTAATCTATCGTCCAAAAATAAAATATTTATGGGAGATTCAGGATCTTTAGTTTTAGGGTTCATTTTGGTAACTTCAGGTATTTTACTTTTACAAGATGCTTATAATACTCCAGTTTTTTCAGTTACTTTTGCTACAATAATAGGAGTATTAGCGTTACCTGTTGCAGATTCTTTACGAGTTTACAGAAGAAGATTAAAGAATGGTAATAGTCCGTTTAAAGCGGATAAAACACATTTTCATCATATGGTTTTATATTTAAATATAAAGCACAAATGGGCTAGTTCTTTAATTGTTTTTATTTCGCTTTTTCTTGTTATAATGAGTTTAGTTTTAGGAACATTTTTTAGTATGACTTTTATGATCATTATTAATTTGATTGTATTTGTTATTATATCTGAAATTTTGAGCTTAAACCTTAAAATAAATATTTGGAGAGAAAAAATTAAAAACTTGGAAAAATCTTAAAAAGATTACTGCATATTTTTTTTGATAGTATATAATAAAGGGTGTTAATAGTTAGCTATTAGCACCCTTTATTATAGGTGTAATTTAGTTTAATATAACTAGTTTTTTACTATAATATATGGGCTAAATATTATTTTTCGAATCCTAAAATCACAGGTTTTCTGTTAAAAGTATTTCGAGTTAATAGTTTACATTAAATATTCTTATGGTGTAGAAGTATAATCAAAAAAGTAGCTTAGAAGGTTTAAAAAAGATGTTCAATTTGAGAGTGTTTTGATTACATATTTATTATGTAGCGGTTAAATTATGAGAAGAGTATGTTTAACTTAGTAGTAAATAGAAAGCGATTATCGGTTAGATAATCGCTTTCTATTTCTGGGTGTTTTATAAAGACCTTAATTTCTTATACAGGTGTATTTTATTAAGCTTTAAAAATCAATTATTTAATAACAAAAACTTTCTTTGTTACTGATGTTCTCTCGGTCTTAATTGTAACTAAATAAGCCCCAGAAGCAAGTTCTTTAGTTGTTAATTGAACACTGTTTGTATCAGTGAAGTTTGTATAAGTCTGCACCTCTTTTCCATAAATAGTGTAGATAGTAATAGTTTTTATGTTACTATTAGTTCCAGATTTCACAGTCAATTTATTGCTTGTTGGATTAGGATATAACATAATAGCTTGGTCAATAAGCTCAATGTCAGTATTTGATAATGTAACAGGATCAATATAAATTACAAAATTACCATAAGTATTTGCGTTTACATCTAAATAATAAACATCAGGAGAGGTTGTAAAATCTAAAGCTTCTATTAGCGGAACTGTAGCCTCATTACCAGAATTACTGATAATTAAATCCTGATGACCTCCAGTAAAATCTAATGTGTGATTGTTGTATACTCTAACTCTTAAATCATTAATGGAAAAGTTACCCGTACTTCCTGAAGTTTCAATATTTAAATTATCTAATTCATTTTGTGTAAAATATAAGCGAACAGTTCCATTTTCATTGGCAGATGGATTAAGGTCTACATGTCTTCTCATATAAATTATCCCTTCACTATTATCAATATACGGACTAGGTTCAATAGCTACTACGACACTTGTACTTCCTAATGAATTACCATCCGCAGTATCAAAAACTGAAACCATAGAGCGGTCATTTCCGTTGTTTGAAATAAAATGAACCCAACTATTTTCGTCAGCTAAATAACAACTTGAATTGTCACCGTTTAGTGCCATAATGCTTACTGGAGGCATAATAATTTTTTGGATGGGGTCTATAATGGACCCAGGAACAAATACACTACAATTATCTCCTTCAACACTTAAAATAGTATATGTTCCAGGTCCATTAACTGGAATATAATGATTTGTTGTTCCGTGAGCTATCCCACTAGCGGTATAATTGTTTGTACCATCAGTATATGTAATATTATAAGGACCAGAGTTGGTGAATAAAAATTCAATATTAGCAGTAGATCTTCGGCAAAAGTTTTGATCTGGCCCAGAACTAACTGTAGGAGCTAGAAAAGCACCTCTTGAAAAGTCAAATAGAGTACCTCCCAAGTTAATAGTATTATTATTCATTCCTCCAAAAATCATTGGACTTACAGAAGATCCATCAGTATCTTCAATACCATCTAAATTTTCAAGAATAACAAAATCCCAACACATTTGATCGCCATATTCTTTATGTATAATTGCCTGTGTGTTATTACTACTCTTGATATTTAAAAAACCACTAGGAAAGCCAGTAGCTATAATTTGACCGTTAGGTGAACTGATGGTTTGTGTTTCCCCTCCAGCCAAAATATGAGTGCCAGTAACTCCGGCACTTGGAATATAGTTTAATACATCAAAATTATTACTTCCTTGAATTTCACTATTTACATTTATATCTACTATTTCAAAAGTAGCGCCAGTAGAGCCTAAAATATTAAAATAAGGCCCCACAGTTTTAATATTTTTGTAAATAAAATTTAAGGGATAAATAGTTTGCTTAATTTCTAATAAATCGGGTGCTATAAAGGTAAGATTATTAGCTCCTCGTAAATCATGTATCTTTACATTTTGTGTACTTCCTGTAAAATCTATTGTAGATCCATTTGAATAGACATTAAATATAGTTGAGGTAATATCATAACCAGAAGAGTATAAATCACCGTAATAGACATCTAAATTAGAGGCAATACTTAAGTGAGTACCTAAAGTCCAATTACCAGAAGAAACAAAAGCAACATTATTTTTTAAATTATTTGTTACGTTAATAGTTTCACCATTAACATCTGTAGAATTAAAGTAATAACTTCCTTGAAATGTTAATTCATCACAGAGGTAGGTAGCATCTGTAGCTATACTACCATTAATATAAAAGGAAGCTTCAGTAATTTCTTGAAATTTAACATTAGAGTTATTTACACTAAAATCATGACAATAAAATTTTTGAGGAACTGTTACTGTAGTTAATGTTGTATCATGTGATAGTTGGTCAAACACAACATTATCAATAGCTTTAGGGATTGCACATCCTCCATCACCAACAGTATTTGTTTGTGTTACTGTCCAATGATTAGAATCTGTCCAATTTCCGTCAAATAATGTAGGAGAAGTATTGTCAGCTCTCCAATAATAAGTCATTGGGGTACTAACGGTATTAAAATTCCAATTATCATTTCCTCCTAAGTTAATTACATTACTAACATTAGGGCTACTATATCCATCTGTGTCCAAGTTTTGTAAAGTAATATAATCAAAACCAGTAGTCGCCCCTTGAATATCTGTAGTAATTTGTCCACTACCATCAACAGTTTTTATTTGTGTACTAATTGCACAACCTACTCCTGTAGCGACAAAATTACCTGTAATGGTTAGTTTATTTGTTACTCCTCCAGGAAAGAAATATTGATAACCACCAACTACATTTAAATCACCATTAATGGTGATATTTTGCATGGATAAATCTAAAGGTCCATCACCATTAAAATAGGCATGACCACCTATGAAAACATCTCCTAATACATTTAAACTAGCGCTATCATTTCTAAAAACTCTTAATTCACTCCCAGATGTTGTTGTAAAAGCTGGCAGTTCAAAGCTTACATTGGTAGTGTTTTCTCCAGTAATGTTAGGGTTTGTTGATAAGAAATTAACTATAGATCCATTTGTAGTAGTTATGTTTAGCTTACCATGTTGGTCATACCAACTAGTATCTGTTAAAATGTTAATTACAGTATTATCAATATCTAAAGCAGTAGCCGTAAGATGAGAACCAGATGCTGCAAATTCATCAATAGTAATAATTTTATTTACTGCAGTTAATTTAGAAGTTGAAATATGAAGCTGTCCTAGATTATGTAAATTGGAAAGGAGGGTGTAGTTAGCTGAGGTTAGTAATAACTTATTAGCCAATGTTTGGGTAGAGAAATTCATAGTATTGGAAGTTCCATGAAAAAATATATACGAGCTTATTGACCATATCATTGTTGGATTTAAATTAATGTCTCCGTAAATATTTAGTAATGAATTGTTTGTGGAGGTGAAAGTTCCGGTTGATCCATCACTTACCCAAGTCATATTTTTAATATTCCCTTCAATATCAAGGTCAACTGTTTTCCCTGTCATGTTTTCAAAAATAACATCATCTTGAGAGTTTGGTACGCAACCTAAGTCCCAATTATTGGTATTACTCCAAAAACTATTAATACCATTCCCCGTCCAGCGCAATGTTTTAGGGGTTACTCCTGTGATATCCCAGCAGGTATTATTTCCAAGATCAATAACATCTGTAGCCATGTAGGTTGTTACTCCAGAACTACATCCACCTGATGCACTATTGGAAGATGAAATGTACTCTAGAATTACATCATGTATATTCACATTATTTTGCGAAGTAATATTTTTTAAACTGGTTGCTCTAAAGAAATTCGGGCCTGCACAGCTTACACTGGCGTTTTGAATAATATTACCAACAGAGATATCTTCATTTAAATAAATTCCAGTATTACCTTCTAATATAAGGTTTCCAGTAGTATTCATTTCCTTAGCAGTGATGGCTGTATTTTCTTTTAGATAAAGATTCCCGGTACTATTTAATACGCCACTTAAAATAAACGTACCATCAGTGTTAAAATTAATGTCTCCAAATTGATCAGTAGGTGCAGTTATTGATTGTGCATTATCTACTCTATTAAAATTTATTGTAGCATTGTCCAATCGAAGACCACCAGTAGACCATAATGAGGTGGCACTGGTATTATAGGGTTCTTTTATTGCTCCAAAAAGGTCTATTGTGGAAGTTCCTCCATTAAAAATGGCATCAATATCAACTACTCGTAAACTAGGAATATCTAAATTATAATTATTAGTATTTAATGTTCCTGAAACCAAATCAAATGGAACCCGATCCGAAGTAACCCAAGAATTGGATATAAGTTTTAAATTGCTCTGTAAGTTAAAAAAACCAGCGGAATTATTGAATCTAATTCTACAAGACAGTTCTTGATTACTAAAGTTTATGTCGTAGGATCCTGACCAAATAAAACGTAAGTCTCCAGTTATATTTGTAGTTAAGTAAGTTGTGTCTGCTAAATTAAAACCTCCACTATTGGCGTCACCTACATTAAGAATAAAACTACAAGTAAAAACAAACTGATTAGTAAATGTACTATCCATGTTTAAACTAGCACAAAATGCATCAGCATCGACAGTAACTGTACGAAGACCTGCAGTAAATGAAGCATCTACGAAATAAACATTGTCTTTAGGTCTAGGAGCTTGTGCAGGGATTTCAGAAGTATTTATACTCCCAACTCTCCAAGAACACGGACTTGTCCAGTCACCACTACCACCATTTTCTAAGTTTCCAACCCAGTAAAGGTTTAGACTTGAACCACTTCCATTTGTAGAGGTACTAGTACATGGTAATTGAGCGAATACGAATGAGGTACAAAAAAATAAGATAAGAAAAATACATAGTTGTTTTGTTTTCATATTTCATAGTTATTTTTAATAAACTAAAAGATCATAGTACAACTTTGTATTCTAATAATTGAACTTGATTTAATAGCTTATTGTTATTAGATAATTAGTAATTTATTTTCAATGGTGTTGAAAATTAGGTGATGAAAATTTTAATCTTATTATTCATGTTTCTTTGATGAAAACATAAGCGTACCTACTAATAAGTTCTTAATTATAAGGTTTTGTTACCCATTAAAATCTTTTTTTTTTCAAAAAAAATAAATAACAAATTGATCCTTAGACATGTATGTTTTGGTATGTTTTTTTTTGTACATTTACGAAGCTCTTTTGACTATTTATTATATAATATTCAACTAAATGATAGTCTACCTCAAATCCTATAATTTGATTTGACCTACCTAGAAATTAAATTCAATTAATATACTAATTAACAGTATGGTTAACTACTTAATTAACCTGACAGTAATTAATCGATAGAAAAAATAAAAACTTTATTTTTTAATTTTTGTCAAGTAATAAATGTGATTGTTGACTTAATTTAATATTTAACAAATTTTTAATTTAAAAACTTATGAAAAATACAATTTACACCTTTTTGATATTTGCAGTAATGACAAGTTCATTTGCACAAAGTAATTGGAATTCAAATGGAAATTCTTGGGAGCAAGGTGGCTGGGGGACCGTTGGCCAGGGGAACTACAATGTTAATTACAATTGGAATATAAGCTCGTCTACCAATGGACAAAATCAAATAGCACAATCGATTAATGTTCAGGATTTTGGGGCAATAGGTGATGGTAATACAGATGATTATATAGCAATTCAAAATGCTATTGATTCAGCTAGTATAACAGGAGCAAAAGTTAACATGCCTCGAGGTATATATAATATTAGTCAAACATTAATAATCCCAGCTGGAGTAATGATAGAGGGAGAAGGACGTGGAGCAACCTCGACACAGACTCCATATAATGGAACAATAATTAAGAATATTGGAACAGATGTAACTATAAGTATTATAGGTCAAAATGCGGGCTTAAAAGATTTAGTTGTATATGATACTGATAATGAGGGTTCAGTAGGTGGTGTAGAAATTGTTGCTGATGGAATACTCATTGAAAGTGTTGTTCTGGAAAGAGTTTTAATTTTTGGATTTACAGATGGAACGGCATTAAAATTAGAAGCCAAAAATACAGGAGGTATAAGTTACTGTTCTTTTTATGATTTAAGAATTAGATATGGTAAAACAGGTATTTTGCTAGAGCAGGATACAACTTCCTTTGTAAATTCTAACTCCTTTTTTCATGGAGCTATATCTGGTGATGGTTTTGATTACTGTTTGCGTGTTTTAGGGGGAAATAATAATGTTTTTGATTCATTTGTATTTGAGTCATATACAGCTATTTATGGACATATAGTAATCGAGAGTGGACAAATTATTGGGAATAATGTTAGAATAGAAGGAATTTTTCAACCCAATGATGTGCCTTTAATAGTAATAAATAAAGGTACGAGTGGAACTGAAATTTCAGGAAGAATTTCAGGAGGGATGACTATAGATAAAGGGGATAATTATATTGATTTGAAAAGTGATAAATCCATTGATTTTAAAAACTCACATTATAATCAATTTATGAATTCCAGTTTCAATGGAATTGTAGGAAATTCAATTCCTTTTTGGGAAATTTCTGGTACTGGAATTACAGTAGAAGTTCAGGATCCAGAAATAATACATACACATAATGTAATAAAATTAACTATCCCTCCAGGAGTTGATGGTTTTTTAAGACAAGCACTCAAATACACTCCTAAAATTATGGCTCCAGCTAAGTATGACAAAGTAAATTTTGCAGCATATATAAAAACTGATAAGCCTAATGCTATAACTACTATTTGTAAAGCACCAGCAGGAATAGTAACTGGTGGGTATCACCCTGGAGATTCTGAGTGGCATATGATTGGAATGAGAAGTTTAGTAAATCGAACAAATCCATATGATCCAAAGTTTCATATCATAAATTCAAATTCATCACTCCCTCTCGAAATATATATTACAACTCCAACATTGGCTTTTGGAGTTGCTACAGTTGAGTTAGAAGCGGCTCCAATAACTGAAAATGGAGGGATTATAACAGGAACTTTAACTACGAGTATCACTACTGTTTCAACAGATCCCTCTGGTTTTTTAGTATTATCTAAAAATGGAAATGTATTTGAAGTTAGTGGAACAAATACTACTTCTAGGATTAATCATATAACTGCAGATCATTTTCCAAAAGGGACCATAATTACACTTTTGTTTAATGATGCTAATGCTAATATTATTAATAGTGGTTATATACGGTTAGTAAATAGCTATACATCTATTGCCAATGGTTCTTTGACGCTTATTTCTATGGGAAATGGTACTTGGCGAGAAATTAATAGAAACCAAGTATAATAGTTTTTTATCATTTAATCTACTAACTAAAAAAGACATCTTTTTAAAAGTAAGTAAAAGGCTCTAATATTTAATATTAGAGCCTTTTACTTGATAATAATTATTGATGCTAATTTTTTCTAAAGTGAAAAATATTGATTAACTTATAAAGAGTTTTATTGATATCACAATCAAAATAGATAAAAATGTTTAAACAATTATACAGATTGGCTAAAAATATCTTTTCAAATGAACCATTAGAAGAAGCAATTTCGATTGAATTTTCAATTTATGATGCAATATCTATAGGAGTGATATTAGTTGTTGTTTGGTGGCTACTATTTTACTAGAATTTGTTTGGTAATAGTTTTTCCTTCGGCTGTAATTTTAGCTAAATATATTCCATTGACTAAGTTTAGTTCAATGAAGTTGTCATTGTTCACTTTTGTAGTAAATAATTTACGTCCTTGGATTGAAAAAAAAGTAATTTCATAGTCAGTACTAGTTCCATAAACATATAATCTGTTAGTTGTAGGATTAGGGAAAATATTAAAAACATCGTCGTCAAATTCAGTAATACTCAATGGCTGACTCCAATTGTTTCCAATGTTAATTCCCCAAATATATTCCACTAAATCTGGTTGATCAATAAATGGATTTCTGTTCTTTTGCCATGTATAAACAATATTGTTTCTGTTCATTTCAAAATCATCAGGCGGATCATTTCTATGCCAGTCTAATAACGTAGTTAAGTCACCTAATTGGCCAGTAGTTGAAGGGAATCCGTTTACTATATCAAGCCCGTTATAACGTATTTGCATATATAATACACTTCTTGCTACATCACCTTTAAAACTACCTAAGGTAGCAGCAGGTCCGTTATATTGCCCATAATGTTGATTGTTTCTTGTACTATTTTCAGGACCATCTGCAGCCCTTAATGCATGGGCATCAGAATTCCCGTGCCTTAATGAGTCAGCTTTTGTTGTCCAATATACATCTGGTCCATCAGCAATATCATCAGCATCTATATCATTATAGCCAGCTCTTGAACGAGGAAATGTATGCTCTCTATTCCATTTCCCAACATTACTGGAAGTAGTTTGAAAATCTAACTTTGCCCTTTCTTGCTCAGTATACAATAACCAGACTTGATTACTATTTGCAGGATTTTGGTCTGCCTCCTTTAATATATCAATAACATCACTATAGGTTTGCGCTCTTACAATAGTTGGGTCAGCAATAATATCTTGTAATGCTTGACTTAAAGCAGCATCTGCTAAACCATTTAAATTATCATAATAACCTGCAGGCTGTGTACTTGATACTATTCCAAAAGTAGGGTTTGTAGGTGTTCCCCATGGAGCAACCACAAAGTCATTGTCAACTATTCTTAATTTTATAAAATTATTGAATGGAATAAAAGGTGATGTTAAATTTGAAAACTTAATAATAGATTCTTCGTCACCTTCGTCTAAAACATCATCTGTTAAAGTAATAGTAGTTGTTATTGTATTTTGTCCATTAGGAATAGTAACAGATGTACTTCCAGTAAAGTCACTAGTACTAAACCCAAGATTATTTAAAGTAATATCAAAGGTATAATCAGCAGTAACATTTTGTTGTGTTGTAAATGTAATATCAAAGTTATCTCCTTCAGTATATTGTGTTTGTATTGTTGATATGCTTATTGGGTTAAAAGTAATTCCGCTACCATCGTTTAAAGCTCTAGGGGTAGGAGTGGTTGAAGTGTAAGTTACATTATTACTCATGTCTTCAAATCGTTGAATGGAATTAATATTGTTACTTGATCCTTCATTAACTTGAGTAGTTATACCTAAAAGCCCCATTAAAACGGTATCATCAGTATCTGATGTATCATATACTAATGCATCAATTAAATTTGTTTGTGTAGCTAGTGTTCCCAATGGAAACTGGCTACTATCGGATAAATATATAGCTACAGCATCAGCTCCGTTTTGAATTAAATTAGCAGAGATTATCAGTTGCGGAAATGGTGTTACGGCATCACTACCGATAAGTAACAAACCATTTTCATCAGTTGTATATCCATCCAAATCAATTGTGAAATAACTAGAATCTGCTCCTGAGGCTGATCCGTTAAAAAAAACAACTACATAATCATCCAAAGGAGTATTTGGAGCATCTGATAATAATTCAAGAAATTCTTTATTATCAATTCCAGGACTATCACAGTCTAATTCATTGATCACTACTTGGCTCATTAAAATTTGATTAATAAGAAGTATTAATGTAATGGTAATTAAGTTTTTCATTTGGGATATTTTATACAAATGTACTAACTAAATAATCATTAATAATTTAGTGCAATGTTAAAGTATTGATTTGTAGTTTTTACTTTACTGAGAATAAAGTAAAATTTAAGCGAGACTAGCTCGCTTAAATTTTTAAATATGGTACTAAAATTATCTAAATCTTCTTTTCAAATTCCAAGTAACAGAATTTGCATTACTAAAATTTCTTGTTTTAACTCCTAGTTTACTTTCAGCTACTATTCTTTTGTTTTTTACCGCTATAGTGTTGTCATTCATTGTGTTATGTTTTGTTTTTTTTCTTTGAGGCGGCAAAAGTACTTTAACTAATTACAATAGAAATATTATTTAACATTTTATTTAACATTTTAAATTAATAGAGCTTGTAACACTACATATAAAATATCTTAGTGTTCAACCTTGGACAGTACGTAGTTGTGAAATGTTGATTTATCGTTTTTAATTTTATAAAAGCTAATTTAAAAATAACAGACATCTATGAATTAACGGAATTGATTATACTAGAGTAATATTGATAAGTCAGTATTGTTTATAGGTTCTATTATTTAATGTTTTTTCGGAATTTTAGTTTATTAGTCCCCATTATTAAAAACCACAAACAAATTCAGATTTCTCCAATTGGAGCAGGTATTTCTATAATATCAGAGAAAATTGTTTTATTAAAATTTGAAAACAGGAAATTTCCGAAAAATGTAATTAAATAACCAAAACAGCTTAACATTAAAAGTATTCCTAAAAGTTTAGGAAGAAAACCTGATTTATGAACTAAATACCCAAATGGGAACAACCATAACCCCCAAAATATTTGTGATACTTCAAGGCCATTGTTATAATTGTCAATGTGATACATTACTTGATTTTGAAGTTCAGTTATTCCCATTTGTTGTAAGTGTGAAGTTTTATTAATTAGAGTTAAAATTGAAAATTTATTCAAGATGTTTGCGAAAAAAGCAGGAATACTAACTAGTGCAAAAATCACCATAAAATTAGCTCTCTATTTCTTCGAATAATTGATGCTAAAATAAGAGAGTAATCTTTTTTAGTGTTTGATTTACTCATTGTTTCCACATATTTGATCACACTATTTTTTTAGTTTAGAGTAATTTTTGAAAGAAAAAAGTATTAAAAAAACTAAATAGTCACTTAATTTTTTTACTACAAGTCAATATACAATCAATTGGAAATGAAGAGATGAAATAAAATCATTAAGATTATTTATTAAATATTTGTATTAAAATTGAAAGAATGGGTAACATTTGTTCAATTTAAGGAATTTATAAGTGTAAGAGGTGGTTTAGAAAAATGTAGTAAAACCTTTAGTTGTTGAAATAACTGTTAACATAGATCATTTTATGAAAAAAATCTGTTATAAAATTAAGAGTTTTGCATATCAGGTTTTTGGTGCAAAAAAAGCATTCTATTATAATCCAAAAAATTATTACATTGAAAAACTTGTGAATAAGTATCGTAATGGGAAATTTTATTTCAACTTAATTGAGAGGGTTGAAAAAATGGATGAAATAAAAACAAATGTTGTGATAGAATTTATTGACAATAAAAAACTCAATGAGGTAGTTATTAATGATGTTATTAAAGAATATGGCAGTTCAAATTATAAGATTATATCGGAAGACTTATTAGGGGTTGAAATTCTTTTTTATAAACTAAAATTGGGTGAATATAAAATGAAACTTGAATTTCACTTTTTTAATGATAAGCTATTTTTCTATTCTTATACGTTCTCTATGAATAGTGTAAAAAATAAAAACGAGATAATAAAAATAATTAAAGATAAATATTCAGTTCAAGGTTTATCAGATAAAGGGAAAAATTATATAATTGATGACAATAAAAATATGATTTTATCAAATCACGATATTAATTTTTCCATATACTATTTATGTAATCCAAAAATGATAAAGGAAAATATAGCAGAAAGAATAGATGAAAAAGAAGTAGATAGATATAAAGAACTGCTATTTAGTAAATTATAATGCTAATTAATGGTGATTTTGAAGGAATATAAATGCCTTCAAAATCACCATTAATTAATAATTTGAAAATGGAGACTGTTATTTATGATACCAATTAACCTTCTGAATAATTTAAGACTTCTCCTTCTGACTTAGCAATAAGAATAGAACCACAGCTATCACTCCAAACATTTACGGCTGTTCTAAACATATCAAGAATTCTATCAACAGCTAATATTAAACCTATTCCTTCTAATGGTAAACCAACTGCTGTTAATACCACAGAAATCATAACAAGACCAGCCATTGGTATTCCAGCTGCACCTATGGAAGCAAGTAATGAAGTGGCTACAACAATAATTTGTTCAACAAAACTTAATTCAATACCATATGCTTGAGCAATAAACATTGCTGCTATACATTCGTAAAGCGCTGTGCCATCCATATTTATTGTAGCCCCCAATGGAAGTACAAAACTGGTTACTTTATTGGAAACGCCTGATTTATTCTCTATGGCTTCCATAGTTAAAGGTAATGTTGTGGAAGAGGAAGAAGTAGAGAATGCGGTTAGTAGTGGAATTGACATTGATTTTAAATGTACTAATGGGTTTACTTTTCCGAAAAATTTTAATATCAAAGGAAGAACTATAGAAGAATGTATTATTAGTGCTGATAATACTGTAATCATGTATAGTCCTAATCGCTTAGAAATTCCAATTAATGCCTCTGAATCTCCTGATTGTTCCGCTACAGTTACGGCAACAATACCCAAAACACCTAATGGAGTAAATTTGATAATGAGTGTTGTAATTTTCATCATCAATTCAAATCCTGCATTTACTCCAGTGAGTAAAAATGTTTTATGTTGTTTATTTAATCTGGTAATGAAAAAACCCATTAATAGGGCAAAGAAAATAATAGATAGCATTTGATTGTTTACTAATGCATCAAAAATATTTTCTGGAATTATATTAATTAAGGTAGCTCCAAAAGATTCTGTCGCAATACTCAAACCTTTAACTTCTTCAACTAAGCCTAAATCGGCACCTATACCTGGTTGGATAAAATTTACCATAAATAAACCTGTACTAATAGCTAGTACGCTTGTGAGTAAGTAGTAAGAAATAGTTTTTAAACCTAATTTACCTAAATTACCACTACTTCCAATATTGGCTACACCTGAAGCAATTGATGTAAGGATTAATGGAGCTACGACCATTTTTAAACTTTTCATAAATAAATCACCCATCCAGGATACATATTTTACATACTCAGCAAAAAAAAATCCGTATGCTATTGCTATAATAATAGCAATGAGTATTTGCCAATGAAGCTCGATTTTTTTCATATGTATGATTTTTAGTATGTTTATGATGATGTGTGCTCTATGCAAAAGAATTGAAAAGTGTAGGGGAGCTCGTCTGTTCTATCTAACTAAGATAATCATTTTCTAATAAACAAGGATAATTATAATACAGAGGAGTTGAATGTATTTTTATTATTTTAAAGAAGAAGGTTAATAGATGTCTAGGAATTAAAAGGACAGAGGAAAGTAAGTGTTTTATTAATTTAAATGGCTATAACTACACCATATGGAATAAAAAAGAAAAAGCAACGTCATGAAATAACGCTGCTTATATAGTTTAATTATTAACCCCTTAATTATAAACCATAAGCAAATATATAAAATCTATTGGATTGGTAGGCTTTTATTTAAAAAAATATTCATTTTATTTCTTTTAAGCTTGTTTTCTCAAATTTTTAAAAGTTAAAATTTTCTAAAAATATTAGTATGCCTTTGTATTTATATTACATTTGTATCAACAAATGTTGTTTGTACATGAGTAATTTATCCTCTATATTAAAAAGTGATGCAGTATTGTCTTTATCAAAAGAGGTGATTTTAAACTTGCTTTGTACAAGTAATTATATTTCTGAAAAGTATACAATATTTTTTAAGAAATTTGGAATTACGGGAGCTCAATATAATGTGTTAAGGATTTTAAGAGGACAAAAAGGATGTCCTGCAAATTTAAGTACTATACAAGAACGAATGGTACATAAAAATAGTAATGCAGGGAGATTGATAGATAAATTACTTTTGAAGAGTTTAGTAGAGCGAAATACTTGTAAAGAAAACAGAAGAAAAATAGAAGTAGTTATTACTAAAAAAGGGCTTGATTTATTGAGTAGTATAGACCCTGAATTGGATAAGTTAGAGAGTGAAAACTTATTAAAGTTCACAAAAGATGAAGCAAAAACTTTAAATAAGTTATTAGAAAAATTAAGAGAATAATTAATAATTAAATAAATAAAATGAAAACAAACAAGAGTTTAAAAATTGGATTAGTAGCAGTTATTGCATTTGCATCATTTGCATTTACTACTATAGTTAATAAAGAAGTAAAAGTAGTTGAAAGTACAATCAATTGGAAAGGTTACAAAGTAACTGGTGAGCATTCAGGTACTATTAATTTAAAAGAAGGAGTTTTATCTTTTGATGGTGATGAGTTAAAAGGAGGTAACATTGTAATTGATATGACTTCAATAAAAGTTACTGATATGGAAGGTGAGTATGCTAATAAATTAGCAGGACACTTAAAAGCGGATGACTTTTTTGGTTCGGATAAATATCCTACAGCTGCTTTAAAATTCACAAAATTAAGTGGTCATGGTGCACATTATCATGTAACTGCTGATTTAACAATTAAAGGTATTACGAGTCCTGTAAGTTTTGAAATGAAAGTTGAAGCAAATTCTGCTACAGCTAAGTTAAAGATTGACAGAACTAAATATGGTATTAAATATGGTTCTGCTAGTTTCTTTGATGACTTAAAAGACAAAGCAATATCTGATGAATTTGATATTGATGTAGCAATTAAGTTTTAGTACATAGTAAAAACTTCAACAAAAAAGCCACACATTGTGTGGCTTTTTTGTTGAAGTTTTTTAAAGAAATAGCTATCTTGTTTATTGAAATTTATAAGAATGAAACTCACATTTATAGTACTTACTGTAATTATATCTCTTTTTACAAAATGTAAAAAGGAAACTAACAATAGATATCCTATACCTGAAAGATTAATAACTGTAGATACTTTAATCAAGATAGATTCCTCTAAAAGAACACCCCATCAAGTTGAATTGTATTCTAAATTTGAATTAGCTAAACTTAAAGACTCAAGTTTTGTAGTACTAAAAAAAATAGATACTTCATTTCATTTCGATATGAAATATGCCACATCAGATAACTTTTTAAAAGAGAAAGTATATGATTGTGACAATTGTTTAGTTCGTTATAAAACAGCGAAACAACTAATTAACGCTAACGATTCATTTAAAAAATTGGGATATAAAATTAAGTTTTTTGATTGTTATCGACCATTATCTATCCAGAAGAAAATGTGGAAAATTTACCCAGATAAACGTTATGTTGCAAACCCTGTAAAAGGGTCCAATCATAATAGAGGCTCAGCAGTGGATATAACTTTAGTGAATAGCTTTGGAGTTGAGTTGGATATGGGAACAGGTTTTGATTTTTTCGGAAGAAGAGCACATCATGCTTATCAGGATTTACCTAATAAGGTTTTAGAAAACAGGAGGTTATTGAAGTCTGTTATGAAAGCAAATGGATTTTGGAGTATTACTTCAGAATGGTGGCATTATAATTTAGCCAAATCCTATCAGTACAAAATTTCTGATTTCAAAACTGAATGTGAAAATTAATAGTTTCTATTGCCTAATTAGCTCTTATAAAATCAGTAATTAAATAAGATAATAATTTACCAGTTTGATTGGTTGAATTGTTTTCCAATAGTGGGGCAGCCTCACATAAATGTAAATAAGCAGTTTTTTTAGAACTCCCCATATAGGATACAAATTGCCTTGTTTTATTTACACTAAATCCAGAAGGAGTCATAGCACTACTTGCAATGTTTTGTATAGCATCTAAATCAATTTCAATTCCAAAAGTATCTTTTTTAATAAAGTTTAAGGCATACTTCATTTCATCCTCAAAAGTAGTTTCTCTTCTAATAGCTATTGCTTCAAATGTATTATAATTAATATATTTATTATGCGCACTTAATTCCTCTAATACTTTTTTGGAAGAATAATTTTCATGAATCCCGAATATAAAATACCTATTTAAAAAACCTTCATGAAAAGCATATGAAAAGCCATTTCCAGAATGTCTTCCTTCTAAATCTCTAAAATCGGTATGTGCATCAAAATTGATAACATTTACAGGTTTGTTTAAAGCTAATGAAGTTCCCTTAATATTTCCGTATGCATTATTATGACCTCCACCAATTATAATTGGGATTTTTCCAGCAGATACTATTTTGTAAATAAGATTAGTAACTTCTTCATCAATCTCATTAACTATTTCATATAGTTTTTTTAATTCATCTGGGGTATTGGTATTTAACTGTTTTGCTGACTCCATTAATTCGGGAAATTCCAAGCAGCCCAATACTAATACTTTTTTTCCTTTATTTAAAGGAGAATTTTGAGTGTTTAATAAGCTTTTCAGTGTACTATTCCAAGCAGTTTCAGTACCTTGATTCCCATTATTAGCCTTAACACCAACAGATTCATTTATACCAAATAGAACATATTTTGATTTAGAGTCAGCTAATTCAATATCTAAGTTAGCTGGCTCAGAAATAAAAGTCACTTTCTCTCCAAATTTCTTTTCTCCTTTTCGTTTGGTTACAAAATTAAGAATGTCCTTTTCAGAATAAATATTTAAGCTTGTCATAATTAAAGTCAATTTCTATTACGAAAGTACAGCTATTTTTTTTTGATTGTTAATCTTTTTAGTAGATTTAGCAATATAAATTTAAACTAATAAAATGTCTGAAGAAAATAAGAATACTGGATTGAAAATAGCTTTAGGAATATTAGCAGTATTACTAATAGGAGCTTCTGTATTATTCTTTTTAAAGAATAATGAATTGAATGAAACTAAAACAGCTTTAAATTCTGAAATTTCAATTTTAGGAGGGAAGTTAAATGACGAGATCGAGAAGTTAAATACTAAAATTTCCGAAAATGAAATATTAAATGAAGATTTACTTGTAAAGAGAGATAGTTTAAAAGTAACATTAAATGAGTTAAGAGCTTCTCAGTCAACTGTTGAAACGCTTACTAAATACAAGAATAGTTATTTTAAGCTTAAAAGAGATATTAAAAAATTATATGCAGATAATGAACGATTACAATTGGTAAATACTCAATTATCAAAAGAAAAGGACTCTGTTGTTGGTCAGTTAGATTCACAATTAAAATTATCAAATTCATTAAATACTCAAGTTGTTGATGCACAAAAAATAATTTTATCAGCTTCGGAATTATCTATAGCAGCATTAAAGGGTTCTGCTATAATAGTAAAGTCATCTGGGAAACAAATCCCAACTAGAAAAGCAAGAAGAACTGATAAAGTAAAAATATGTTTTTCAGTAGCAGAAAATAGAATTGCTGAAAAAGGAGATAAAACATTATTTATACAGGTATTAGATGCTAATAATAATGTATTGGGAGAAAATGCTACTATAGAACTTGATGGAAAAACATTGAGCTATAGTTTTAAAACAGATTTTAACTACACAAATATAGCTTTAGATATTTGTGAATTTTTAGATGCTCCAAAAAAAGGATTTGACAAAGGGAACTATTTTGTAAACGTATTCCGATCAAGTGATTTAATATCAAATACATCTTTTGTTTTAGAGTAAGGTCCTATATAGATCATTTTTTCTAGCGCATAAAAAACACTCAATTATATCACAAGGATATAATTGAGTGTTTTTTATTTTAAATGAGTAGTTTTGCTACCTATGCAAAGAAAGTTTTACATTATAAAAATTCAATATTTAGGGTTTCGTTTTCATGGATGGCAAAAACAGCCAGATGTAAACACGGTACAGCGAATGGTTGATCGTACTTTGGCTTATATATTAGAACATAAAAAATTTAAAACATTGGCTGCTGGACGTACTGACGCGAAAGTATCGGTTAATGAAACTTACATTGAATTGTTTTTAGATGAAGGAACTCTTGATTTGGAAAAATTCCTTCCTTTATTTAATTTGAATTTGCCTCAGGATATTAGAGTTTTAGCTATAGAGGAAACAGATGCAAAGTTTAATATTATTAAACATGCAAAGCAAAAAGAATATTTGTATATTTTTACTTTCGGAGAGAAAATTCATCCTTTTGCAGCTCCATTTATGGTAGCCTTCCCCGATGTGTTAAATATTACATTAATGCAAGAAGCAGCTACATTTTTTGAAGGAACTCACAATTTTATAAATTATACCTATAAGCCAACGCCTACAACAATTACTACAGGGACAATTATTACATGCGAATTAATTGTAAATACTACTTATAAAGCTAACTTTTTTCCAGAGAAGAGCTATATACTTAGGGTAGTAGGAGAAGGTTTTAAGAGAAATCAAATACGCATTATGATGGCTAGAATTATGCAGTTAGGTAAAGGAGAGATTGATTTGGAGTGTATAAAAAAATCACTTACTAATCCAGAAGTAATGGTACCAATTACTTACATAGCTCCAGCTTCAGGACTAATTTTACAATCGGTTGATTTTAAAGATAAATTGAGTTAAGAATAGATTGTTAAATCTAGTTTAAAAAAATCTTATCATACTTAATATTATTTAAGATAATAATGTGTTATCAATAAAATAGTTTTTATTACTTTTGAACTTATAAAAATGAATAATTATGTACAATTTACTAAAAGGTAAAAGAGGAATTATATTCGGAGCATTAGATGAGCATTCTATCGCTTGGAAAACAGCTGAAAGAGTACATGCTGAAGGTGGTACTTTTGTGTTGACAAATGCACCTATTGCTATGCGTATGGGTAAAATTTCAGAATTAGCTGAAAAAACTGGATCTGAAATTATTCCTGCAGATGCTACTAGCATAGAAGATTTAGAAAATCTTGTAACTAAAGCACAAGAAATTTTAGGCGGAAAATTAGACTTCGTACTGCATTCTATTGGAATGTCAGTTAATGTACGTAAAAAACGTCATTATACGGATCAAAATTATGATTTCACACATAAAGGATGGGATGTTTCTGCAGTGTCTTTTCACAAGGTAATGCAAACATTATACAAACAGGATGCTATGAATGAATGGGGAAGTATTGTTGCTTTAACATATATGGCTGCACAACGTTCATTCCCTGATTATAATGATATGGCTGATAACAAAGCGTATTTAGAGTCAATTGCTCGTAGTTTTGGTTATTTCTTCGGAACTGATAAAAATGTACGTGTAAATACAATTTCTCAATCACCAACTCCAACAACTGCAGGAGCAGGTGTAAAAGGATTTGATGGATTTATTGCTTACGCAGAAAAAATGTCTCCTTTAGGAAATGCTACAGCTCAAGATTGTGCAGATTATACGGTAAGTTTATTTTCTGATTTAACAAAAAGAGTAACAATGCAAAATTTATTTCACGATGGAGGTTTCTCTAATGTAGGAGTGAGTAATGAAGTAATGGAAAAATTTATGGAAGAATAACAAATTCTTTCTTTTTATAGTATAACGGGAATTGGTTTTAAAAATCAATTCCCGTTTTTATTTAGATTAAAAATATTCAATAAATGAAAAGTGTAGCAGTATTTTGTGGAGCAAGTATGAGTAATGATTCTCTGTTGAATGAGGCAGCTTATAATTTTGGTGAAGTACTGGCTTCAGAAAAGATACAATTAGTATATGGTGGTGCTAAAATTGGACTAATGGGTAATGTTGCCTCCGGTGTATTAAGTAGCGGTGGTAAAGCTATTGGGGTTATCCCTGATTTTTTAACCTCAAAAGAAGTTGTACATACTAATTTAAGTGAGTTGATTATTACAGAAACCATGCATGAACGTAAATTAAAAATGCATGAGTTGTCTGACGGTATTGTTGCTCTTCCTGGTGGTTTTGGAACTTTAGAAGAATTATTTGAAATGCTAACCTGGGCGCAATTAGGTTTACATAAAAAACCAATAGGAATATTGAATATTAACGGTTTTTATGACGATTTGCTTAGTTTCATTGAAGTAATGATAAAAAAGGGAGTGTTAAAATCTTCTTATAAAGAACTGCTTTTAGTTGCTGAAACGGCAGTGGAATTACTAGAAAAAATGAATAATTTTAAGCCGTTACCAGTGCCAAAATGGATGAATAAAAATCAGACTTAATCTATCAGTTTTAAAAGATTAAAAACCTAATTTTACGTTTCCTATAGAACATATTTTAATGAATTCACAAGAAAAAATAAACGAGCTTCGAGAAGAATTGCGTCAGCACAATCATAATTATTATGTTTTGGATAATGCAACCATATCTGACTACGATTTTGATATGAAACTGAAAGAGTTACAGGCTTTAGAAGAGAAGTATCCTGAGTTTTATGATGAAAGTTCACCAACACTTCGTGTAGGAGGAGGAATTACTAAAAAGTTTGACACCATAAAGCATCGCTATAGAATGTACTCTTTGGATAACTCCTATTCGAAAGAGGATTTATTAGATTGGGAAACACGTATCCAGAAAATATTAGATTCCGATGATATTAGTTATACCTGTGAATTGAAATACGATGGTGCATCTATAAATATAACCTACACTAATGGGAAATTAGTACGAGCAGTTACTAGAGGTGATGGTTTAGAGGGAGACGATGTAACAACTAATATTAAAACGATTAATTCTGTTCCTTTGCAATTAAAAGGGGACTATCCTCTGGATTTTGATATCCGTGGAGAAATTATGCTGCCAATTGCTGGGTTTCATAAAATGAATGAAGTGCGTGTAGCTAATGGGGAAGATGCATATATGAACCCGCGTAATACTGCTTCAGGAAGTTTAAAATTGCAGGATAGTGCAGAAACAGCTTCAAGACCTTTGGAGTGTTACTTATATAATTTAAAAATAAAAGAAAAAGGAAATACTGACATTGAAACTCAGTTTTCTAGTTTACAAAACGCAAGAAATTACGGTTTTAAAGTGCCAGAGCATGCAAAAGAAGTAAATGGTATTGAAGAAATTATAGCTTATGTAAATCACTGGGAAGTAGCTCGTCATGAGTTACCTTTTGAAATAGATGGAGTAGTAATAAAAGTAAATGATTTGTTTCAGCAAGAAGAGTTAGGATATACTGCAAAAGCGCCACGTTGGGCTATGTCGTATAAATTTAAAGCGGAACAAGTATCAACTACGTTAGAAAGTATTTCTTATCAAGTAGGGCGAACAGGAGCAATAACACCAGTAGCAAATTTAACACCAGTATTATTAGCAGGAACAACAGTAAAAAGAGCTTCATTGCATAATGCGGATCAGATTGAAAAATTAGACATTCGTATAAATGATGCTGTTTATGTAGAAAAAGGAGGGGAGATTATTCCGAAAATAGTTGGTGTAGATTGTACTAAGCGTAATGATGATTCTGTTGTTACAACTTATGCTAGCCATTGTCCAGAATGTGATACAGAATTGGTTAGAACAGAAGGTGATGCAAAACATTATTGCCCTAATGAATTTGGCTGTGCTCCTCAGGTTATAGGAAGAATACAACATTATATTAGTCGTAAATCATTGGATATTGAAGGTTTAGGAGGAGAAACAGTTGCTTTATTGTATAAGGAAGGACTAGTAACCACTTATGCCGATTTGTATGACTTGAAATTTGAGCAAATTATTCCATTAGAACGTATGGCTGAGAAGTCTGCTCAAAATTTAATTGATGGAGTATCGGCTTCTAGAAACGCACCATTTGAAAAAGTATTATTTGGGTTAGGTATACGTTTTGTAGGTGCTACTGTAGCTAAAAAATTGGCGAAACATTATAAAAATGTTTGGGATTTAGCTAATGCAACTCAAGAAGAGTTAGAGCAGGTTGATGAAATTGGCGTTCGTATTGCAGAAAGTGTGGTTGCCTTTTTTATTGATGTTAAAAATTTACAAGTTTTAGAACGTTTACAATTAGCTGGAATTCAGTTAGCAATTAATGAAGATAATCAACAATTATCAAGCACTCTTTTGGAAGGGAAATCGTTCTTGTTTACTGGAAAGTTAACACAGTTTACCCGGGATGATGCTAAAGAAATGGTAGAGCAAAATGCTGGAAAAACAATTAGTGGAGTTAGTAAAAAACTGGATTACTTGGTAGTAGGCGAAAAAGCAGGGTCTAAGCTTAAAAAAGCAGAAGCATTGGGAACAGTTACAATTTTAACAGAAACTGAGTTTTTGGAGTTGATAGGAAAATAAGAAAAATTCTCGTAAAAAAAATAGAGGAAGATTCATTTAGTAAATAGCGAATTTAAAATTAGAAACTACTGGAAAATAATGAAAAAGCGTAAGTCATATGACTTACGCTTTTTCATTATTCTATATAGATATTGTTAAAAATAGTTTTTATTTTTTCACCTTTTATAGTAAGTAATTATACTTGCTTTTGCAAGTGTATTATTCCAAAGATAATAACCAACTACTGCTGGGGTAGTATTTTCGTTTAATCCAAGTTTATCTGTTTTTAGGGCGTAAACAGTGATTATATATTGATGTAGGCCATGACCTTCGGGAGGACAAGGACCACCATATCCGTTTACACCATAATCTGTTATGCTTTGAATAATTCCTTTAGGTGTTAGGTTAAGTCCTGTATTTCCTGCGTCAGATGCTAATTCACTAGTGTTTGCTGGAATATCGAATACAAGCCAATGCCACCAACCACTTCCAGTAGGAGCATCAGGGTCATACATGGTTATAGCAAAACTTTTAGTTCCTTCAGGAGCGTTTTTCCACGATAATTGAGGAGATTTGTTTTTTCCAGTGCATCCAAAGCCATTAAATTCCTCATTAATGGTTGCTTCTCCTCCTAAATCAGCACTAGATAAGGTAAAAGTATTTTGTGCAAATAGAGTGCTCGAGAAACTTATTATTGCAGCTAAAATAATACTTGTCTTTTTCATTTTTCCTGTTTTTAATTATTGATACAAATCTATGAATGTTATTAAAAAATATTGTGTTTGATTCAGATCAAAAAGTATTGATAAAAGTTCAATTTGATTGATACTGCTTTGGGGTCATACCAAATTTTGTATTGAAAGCTTGAATAAAGTTAGATAAGCTTTCGTATCCACATTCCTCAAAAATATCTGACGGTCGTTTCGATTTGTTTTTTAATAAAAAAGCTGCATGTTTAAGCCTTTTATCTTGAAACCATTTACTTGGTGAGCTTTGGAAGTGTTTTTTAAATTCTCTTTTGAATGTTGAGATACTCATATTCGATAAAAAAGAAAGTTCTTTGATGGTTAGTTTATTTAATTGATTACTCTCGATTGTCTGTATGAATTTTTGACTTTGATTACTATTGTTGCCAATTAAAGAATAAAGAAAATCAATACCTTTAAATTCAATAAGGTATAGCATTATTTCTTCAAATTTTGCGCCTAAAATATTCTTTTGTACTGATTCTGAAAGCTTGGAGATATCTAAAATACTATCTACAAATCTTTTAATATATAAATCATAATCAAATGAATATGTAGAATAGAAAGTATGGGATTCTGATTGATTAAGTTCAAATTTTCTAATGAATCTTAATACATCTTCATTAGAAAAGAATAATAGAATACTTCTATAGCATTCTTCAACGTTAGACAGTTTTTCTGTCATTAGGCAATGTCCAGATTTCATTAATAAAAATTGAGTGTTATTAATTGAATATGAAGAATTGTCAAAAAAAACATCCTTTGTTCCTTCTTGAAGAAAACTAAAGGTGTTTTTGTTTAATAAAATTTGTTGTTTGGAAATTTCCTGAGTGCTTTTATAATCATATATACCAATAGAAAGAGAAGAGTTTAAATTTAATTCATCAGGTAACGTAATTGTTTTCATTAAGTTTTAATTATCTCTAGCGTTCTGTGTATGAGTATTAAAAATAGATTTCTTTTTGGAGTTAATACGAATATACAAAAAAAGCACAAACCTTAATTGGTTTGCACTTTTTCGCAATTAGTGATGTGATTTTTTTTATTCTTTCGGTATTTTTAAAAGGATATTAGCAAGTTTTTTTGGTTGTGAGAAGTTTGGAGTATGACTTGAGTTTAAAGAGTATGTTTTTTTAACTTTACCTTTATACATAGCCCTTTGTACTTCAATAGGTATTGCTCTATCTTCCGTACACTCAATATAGTATTTAGGAATTCTGCCAAAGTTTTCGTCAGTTATTTGTAATTCATACATTAACGGAGTCAATGGCTCAGGTACTATATTTGGTTTTGCTTCATCAAAATTTTCTTTTGAAATGTCGTGAGCAAAAGCATTTTGTACTTCACTCTCATTTATAAAAGCATATGTTTTATCTTTTGAAATTTGAAAATTATCAACTGCTTTAGAATCTTTTACTCCTTGTACTGCTTCATAGAATGAGCCTCCATTAGGCAGTAAAAATGCAGTGATATAAACTAATTTTTTAACTTTGTTTGGTCGCAATTCTGCCACTCTACTCACAGTAATTCCATTAAAACTGTGTCCAACTAGTATTACAGGTTTATCTTGTTTATCAAGAATATCTATAAGTGTTTTTACATAATTATCCATTGTAATATTTGCAGGGGATGTTTTGTCATTTCCGTGGCCAGGCAAGTCAGGAGTTAGTACTTTGTGTCCACTTTCTTCTAAGGTTTTTGCTACACTTCCCCATTGCCACCCACCAAGCCAAGCAGAGTGTACTAATATGTAAGTTTCTTTGTTATTCATTTTACTATTATTTTGATTGTTATTAAATTGTTCCGTTACTTCAAAATGATCGTTTTTTAATTTCCAAACGTCATTTATCTTCACCCAAGTTTCGTTAGTAATAATTCCTTTTCCAACATTCATACTCCAATCTGAAGAAATGATGGCTTTGGTTTTACTTACTAATTTTACTTTTGTATTAGTGTATATTAAATCTGTAGCACCTGATTTGATAAAAGGTGTCCAAAATTTACGAATGGCTTTTCTCCCTTCGAAAGTTCCAAATGGTTTGGCTACCATAATAGCATTTTCTGTATAAGTATTTGAAATTTCGGTAGTATTCCCTCTGTTGAAATTTGAAATCCAATTTTGACTAGCTTTTAAAACTTCTTTTTCTACTTTTCGTGTGCTTGAGCATCCAATACCGAACAATGAAAGTAAAACTATTGCTATAAGCGGATATTTTTTGTGTGTCATTATTTCTTGTTTTAATTTGTTATTAATTACAGTACAAATGTAAAACGAGAAATAAAGTATAACCTGTACCTTTTGATACAAGTGATAGAAATAAAATTGAAAAAGCAGATTATTTGTTAGAGTAACTCTATCTGTTTAAAGCTCAAGTTAACTATTCCTGATAGTTCAAATTGTTTTAAAATTTTAGAAATAACTTCTCTAGTTGTTCCTATTTCTTTTGCTAACTGGTTATGGGAGAGGTTTATTTTTGGAGAATTGTTTTTTTTAGAATACACTTTTAAATAATCTAGTAGACGTTTATCAATTTTATTAAAAGCTAAGTTTTTATATGAGTGTAATAAATCTTCATAACTAAAAATAAATGAATTGGTTGTAAATTTATTCCAAGATTTATATTTAAAACCCCATTCACTAACATACCTAACTGGAATTTTAATAATAGTAGTATCTTCTTCAGTTTTAGCATTTATAATACTCTTACAATCTTTAAAAGTTGCCGAAAGTGACAAAACGCAAGTCTGAATGGGGGTAACGTAGTACAGTAGAATTTGTCTATCTTCATTCTCTTGCCATACCCTTACTTTTCCTGAAATAACTAATGCTAACCATTTAATGTACTTTTCTTGTTCAATAATAAAAGTGTTTTGAGGTACTTTTTGAACAACTCCTACATTCAGAATTTCTTCTTTCAAAAGATCCTCAGTAATATTTAGGGCTTTATATAGCTGATCAAATTCTGTCATCTCTTTTAATTAGGCGTAGTAATTATGATAAATTGCGTAACGGTTGATTTTTTTATCTGAAGTTAAACGAAGTTAGTTGATTTTTTGAAAAAATAAAATTGTTTATTCTTCAAAAAATGCGTCAATATCTTTTCTTGAAGAGATTTTGAGCTTAGCGTAAATATTATTGATATGTGTTTTTACAGTACTAACGCTTATAAATAATGTGTCAGCAATAGCTTTATTACTGATTTTTTGATGCATTAATTTAAATATTTTTTGCTCTTGAGGAGTAAGTGTGATTTTATAATTTATTTTAAGTTCTTTTTTAATTTTAGTTTTTTGAAACAAAAAGATATTTAAAATAATAGAGATTATAAGTAAGGCTCCAATAATATATATAACAATACTATTTCCAGGATTTTTAGAATCTAATTGAGAATATTGGTCTTTATTAAGGTCGCTTTTATATTGTTTTAAATAATTAGATTTTGGGTAAGAGTTGTTTAATTGCTCTAATAAATTTGAGTAATAACTATTTTTTTTTAAATCTTTTAAATAGGCATTCCTACTAAATGATTTTTCATTAGCATATAGATGATAGGTATATAACTCTACCAAAGGATCATTAAATGATTTACTGAATTCCTGTAGTTTTTGAAAACAATTGTTATAAATTACTGTACGTTGTACATCGCTTTTTGAGTTTTGTAAATCTGCTAATAAAGTTTCTTGCAATGCATTTATCTCTAAAATAGCTGTATTATGTTTACTAGTTTGTTTTATTTCACAAAACAATTGAGATAAATTATTTAAAGGGAAGAATACCGTATCTGTGTTGTTAGCAATAAATAATATGGAATGACTCGTTTCACAGTGATTTAAAAGGTGTTTAGAATCAGAAATTGCATCATTACAGGTATCTACATGTATTTTATATAACATGTTTTTAGAAGCTAAAAAATTACCTTTAAAAATAAACCTCTTTAAAGAATCAATTTTACATTCCTGAATGATTTTTTCTGTTAGTAGTAAATCACTTTTTTGATATTCATCAACAATAGTTAAATATGCAGTTGCGTTTTTAAAATTATTAGTTACTTCTCCTGAAAATTGAAATTGTGCACTTAGGGTAAATAAGTTAAATAAAAGAATGCAATAGAGTAATATTTTCTGCATATTGGTTTTTGTATTGAATAACAAATATAAGCTTTCTATGTGTTAGAGTTGAGTAATATTAAATCACGAATATTACAAGTCTGAATATACAGTAACATTCGTGATTATATAAAAAAATAATACTCGTTAATTTGAAACTAATTGAGTAGTTTCAGTGTTATTAATGTTTCCTTTAATACGTAACACCTTGCTTTTTTCAGATGCATTTGATACTACGGTAATAGTTTTTGAAAATGGCCCCACTCTTTTGGTGTCATATTTTACACCAATTTTTGCAGTTTCATTTGGCAAAATTGGTTTACTAGGTTTAGTAGCAATTGTACAGCCACAACTTCCTTTTACACTTGTTATAATAATAGGGGAATCCCCAGTGTTTTTAAAAGTAAATGATCTGTTACCGTCGGTATTTTTGTTTATTGTTCCATAATCAATAATTTCCGTTTTAAAATTAAATATTCCTGAATTTGTATTCGCAGATTCTTGGGAAAACACAATTGAACAGATAAGCATACTTACAATGCATAATAAATTTTTCATAATAAAAATTGTTTAAATTAATGTGATACAAATATCTGAACCATTTATGAAAATCTAGTAATATAGAGGGTTGAAAAGGGGACTAGTCCTAGTTTGAAATTAAAAAAGCCTCCTTGTTGTAGGGGGCTTTTAAGTATTTTATATTTTATTACTTAATAAAGTAAAGAATATTGAGTATTGACAATTGTACTATCAATTAAGATAAACTCATTTCTTTTTGTAATACTTCAAATGTTATACTTTCATTCCCTTGACTCCAAATAACACCAGTTAATGGTTGGTTAGGGTTGTTTTTTAAATTATAATTTTTATTATTGAAATCAAAATTGAAATTATAAGGCCCTCCCCAATTTAATCCAGCATATACTAAAGAATATTTACCTTTAGGAAGTTTGATTGCAACTGATTCATTCAAAGCACGGCCAGTACCATTAGCATTAACGGTCCCACTAAATTCTCCTTCTTCAATTTGTAATTTTACTCTTACTTGGTTATTATACCCACTTTTAATATTGCAAAGTTCAAAACTGTTTCCCTCATTTTCTTCTATAGCAATTAGAATAAGTTGATTATCACATGCTGTAATTTCTATAATATTTGGCATAATATTTAATATTAGTTTCCTACTGATAAGGCTGTTCGGATTCCGCCTCTGTAATTTACCTTTACAGAAAGGTTCGTTTTTTGAAGTGGGGTCTGCTCCACTTTTTCGTTGTTTTTGAATACTCAATTCAAAAGAGCAATAATGAAAATAAAATGTGCTAGCTTTTTTATCTATAATATAAAGCTACTGCAAAAGAGTGTTTTAACTTAATAAATAGGCACGAGTGAGTAATTCTTATTCATGAGAGCGTAAAAAAATAGTATAGAAGCGTTTTAAAAATTTTATAAGATTGTTTTGTATGTGTGTTAGTTGTTTAAAATCAATGTGTTATGATTTAGTGTTTAATAAAAATGAAATGAGCTAGGTTACTACCTAGCTCATTGTGTTTAAAATATGATATTTATTTTAACTAATTTATATTAGCATTAAGAAGTGAAATTTGTAATGTGTTTACTTTGGCCGGGTTTAATGAAACTAATACTGGTGAAAAACGGTCAGAATAGGCAAAATTATAAGCATCTGAAAGTTTTTGTAAAGTAGCAGCATACTGATTGTAATTAGCAGGGTTGCCTTGTAAATTACTAAATAAAGAAGTATTTGGTATTGTAAACCATTCGCTACTTGTCATTTCACCCACCACTTTTCCATTAATAACTGTTTCAGAACCAATAGCACCAATATTTAATCCTGCTAATAAATCACCGCTTATCCATCCATACACATCATTTGCAGGATTTTGTGAGGCTGCTCCATTAAGTGAAAAAGGAGAATTGGCTCCATAGATTCCACTTGGATTTATAAGGCCTTCTTTTTTGTAAACCATTGTAGTTGTTCCTGAAGCGCTACCAACAATTCCAGTTAAGGTAATATTGCTAGAACTATCAATAGTAGCTGTTAAATTATAAGTTTGTGCACTTTGTGGTCCAGAAGTAGGCACATTTGGTCCAACACCACTAAAACTGCCTGAAATTGTAGCAACAATAGTCTTTACTTGTTCAGTTTCCGAACCATCATTTTTTATTGAAAGATTAGGACTTAAAAAAGTAAGATACTCTTCAAAAAGATTATAAGGTGTAACTGGTACTCCTCCAATTGGAGGGTAAGAAGATGGACCAATAATACGAGCAAAACCACTCCCCGGTTGTGTTGGTAGTTGTGTGAATTGTCCAGGGACAAGAGCAGGTAACGCATTAGCTAAACCAGATTGTGGAGTAGAGGTAAGACTGTTTAATTGATTATATACCATTTTGGCGGTTGTACCAGTTTTAAGTCCATGATCAGTTTGTATGGATGCTTCATTAAAAAATGTTTCTAATTGCATTGGTATACTCCAATAATCAATGCTTGTTAAATCTGCGACATCAGCAGGGTCTCCATTAAATGTTAATTCCATTTTGTCATATCGAAGAAAAAAGTTCGGGTCAGTTATATTTTGAGCAGGTTCATAATAGGCATTTTGAACTGTCCAAGTTTTTCCGTAGCTGATATAAATACGACCACTAAAATTTTCAATATTTACACCATTGCAAAGATCATTTAAAGCATACCAATTTCCATCACCTGCTGATTCATTAAGAGGTTTAATAGTTAATTCAAGAGGTTTTAAAGGATTTGGATCTGGATAAGTTATTCTAAAAGGATTTCCGCTTCCTGAAGCAAAACCAATTGATACAAGGTTATCAGATATACCACTTCTATTTTTGAATTTAATTTTTAATGTTGCCATACTGTTGTTTTTTTTTAGTTTTATGAATTGATTTTTATATAAAACTATAGAAAAAGACTAGTTCAATTTAAAGAAATTGCATGAGAAACTAATTCCTGTCCATAAGAAGGAAGAAAAGTAGCATGGGGGTTTTTATATGAAAAAAAGAACCTTTTAGTGTAATGGATTTATTTCAAAATTTACTTGGTAGGCTAGGAGAAGAGTTCTCAATTATTACAATTAATAATAATAACTTGGTAGATGTAGCTCCGTCTCTAAGTAATACCAAGCATTTAGGTGCTTGTGTAAGGATACTTATTCTGCTTGTGAAGAAGGGTAAAAAAATAACTTTAACAATTGGTTGTCAACTACTTTAGTCAATAAAACTGAGGCAGAAGTAACTAAGTAAAAAAATAAAGGCTATATATAGCCTTTATTTTTTATGTCCACTATTTTAGTGTCCGTATCTTTTTTATAATAGATTTATAAGTATCACTTAAGGTTGCTTTGTGACCTCCTGACAACATAATAAGGTTATCAGCTGGTATAATTTCGACTATTTTTTCAGTGTTAACAATAAAGTTTCTATGAGTTCTGCAAAACATTACATTGTCCAATAAATCTAAAATTTTTGTTAGTGATATCAGGATTACAAACTTTTCTTTTTCAGTAATAATGTTACAATATTTTTCTTCAACGTCAATATAAATAATATCGTTAAGGAGTACCTTTTTTAAAGATTTCCCTTTTTTAATGAACATATAGTCTTTACTAATAACGGTATCTTCTTCATCACTTAAAAACACATCATTTTGCGCATAAAACTTTTCTACAGCCATTTCTATGGCATATAAAATTTCTAACTCATTAAAAGGTTTCATTAAAAAACTAAAGGGTTGCGTAAGTTTTGCTCGCTCAAATATTTTACGATCAGTAGAGCTAGTTAAAAATACAAAAGGTCTTGAAGCATCGGGAACCACATTAATGGTTTCAGCAAATGTAATACCATCAGGGTTACCGTTTAAGAAAATATCAATAACAACAATATCTACCTTGTTATTGTAAAACAAGTCTAAGGCATCTTTGTAAGAAGTAGCTATACCTACAATATTATAGTTGTTGGAAATTAGCACTTTAGATAAAGCATCACTTTGCGCTTTGGTGTCTTCTATTATAAGTACATTTATATTATCCATTAATTAGCAGTTTTAGGTAAAGATACAATCATTTTTGTTCCTTTTCCTAATTCGCTTTCAATGTTAAATTTCCCGTTGTTTTTTTGAATCATCTGTTTCACCAACTGCATACCTAATCCAGTACCAATAATATCTTCATTTTCTTTTTTAGAGAGTAGGGCAGTGTCTTCTAGTAATTCTATACGCGTATTTTCACTCATTCCCAATCCAGTATCTTCAATAATGAGTTCACAGAAGTTATCGTTTGTGCTTTGAGAATAAACTTTAATATTGCCATTTTCGGTAGAGAACTTAATAGCATTGTCTAATAAATTACGAAGAATAATTTTTAAAGATTCCTGGTCGGCATCAATAATATCTTTTTTTACAACGGTATTTTCAAAGGAAATGTTCTTGTCAAGTAATAATGGTTTGTAATTATATGCTACATGTTCTACAATAATAAACAAGCGCATAGAAGTAATTTCAAAATAGCCTTGTTCAGTTTGGAGTAGTGCCCAATTCAGTAAGTTATCTAATAAGTTATAGGCGCCATTGGTAATAGCACTATTCGTATTTAGTTGCGTATCTAGCTCTGTGAAATTTTTAGTTTCTAAACTTTCTTGTAGCTTAGAATTACTCGTTTTTAAGGCATTCACTGAAGAACGTAAATCGTGACTAACAATAGAAAACAATTTGTCCTTAGTAGCATTTAATTCATCTAATGTAGACTTTTGAGCAATAATAATTTTATTGGATTTTATTTTTTCTCTATAAAAGTATCCGCCAGCTATTAATAATAGAACTAAACCTATTGAGGAGTAGAGCAATTTATTTCTTTCAGCTTCTTGTATTTTATTTTCAGCTTGTAATAAACTTACTTCTTTTTGTTTTTGCTTCACAGCAAATTTCTTTTCAAGCTCAGCTACTTCCCAAATTTTATTCTGATCATTTAAGGAGTCTTTCCATTTTTCATATTCTTTTCTATATATAATAGAGAGTTTATACTCTTTACGGTTTTCTTCAACCACAGCCATATTAAGTGCTGTATTTTGTTTTAACCTATAATCAGTTGTTTTCTTTGCTAACTCATAGGCTTTTTGAAAATAGGGTATCGCCAAATTATCTTTGTATTGGACATAATATAGGTTAGCAATTTCACCATAAGCGCCTACAAGTAAAAGAGTATCTTTATTGACTTCTTGTGCTTTTGCACTTTTGATAAAGTAATGTTCAGCTTTTTCAAAATTTTTAAGTTGTAAATAACATATACCTAAGTTATGTATGATGTGATTTTTCATACCATAGAATTCAGGAGCGTTTTCTCCTTCAAAATCTCTAAAATACTGGATTGCTTTTTTATACTCTTCTTGGTTTAAAGCCATTTCACCAAGGAGTATTTTTACATTATAATAAAATTCAAATTTTTTTGATATTGAATTGAATTCATGTTGTGCGTTTCTATATAATTTTTTCTTATTAAAACTATATCCTCTAAAATAATGACAGTAATTTTTCATTTCGATATCTTTAGTCGATACACTCAATTGTTTCATGGAATATACTAAAGTAGAATCCCAATTTTTATTTAAGAAATATTTTTGAGCTTTATGAAAGTTTACATGATTAATGTATTTATTACTACTGTTTTTTATGTTAATTTTTACTGCATTGAGGTCATTTTTTTGCTGAGAAAAAATGAGAGTATTTATAAATAAAAAATGGATGAGTATTTTAATTTTCATATTTATTTTTTTGCAAGTTAATTAAATATGAAAATTAAAAAGCCCTTTTTAAATAAAAAGGGCTAATCAATTATATAACAATATAAATTATTAACTTTCTTCACCTGTACCTTGAACAGTTGTAGTTGTACCTCTTGAAGTTATTGGGTCTCCTGTTCTTTCAGAAAGAGGGTTTCCATTTCTCCAATCTAACATTTTAATAGTTAATGTATCTCCTATGTTTAGATTTAGATTCACATTACCAGTTACTTTGGTAAAATGAAATTCCGTATCAGAATTTATGTTACCAAAATGATAAGTTAGGTATACACTGCTATTGTTTTTTGTATTCTGATACATGCATAATTGTGTGTCTACAGTTACGTTAGGGAGCCAAAAATAGGCTTCAAAAACGTGAGTAGCGCAATTATAAGAGGGTTTATGATTTTTTGTATCTATAAGACCTGGTACAGAAGAATTACCTGGTGTTTCCGAATCACTAATACCATTTGGGTAGGTAACAGATAAAGGAATTTCCTTATTATTTCCGGTTTGTAATATTTTATTTAGAATTACGATTTCTGTCGTTCCATCAGGAAGTTTAATCGCTCCTGTATATGTTTTTTCTTTCTGTTTACTAGATGTTTCACTCATAATAAAATGTTTTTTTGGTTAAAATTAGTTAACTGCAATGTATAAAATTACACTGGCTTTAAAAAGACAACTAAGAGAGAATTTAATCCCTCTTAGTAGAGGGAATATTACATACCTAATACTGTCCATTTAGATTCAACAGTAATATTAGGGACACCACCAATAGTAATTGTTGCAACACCTCCTGTGTTAGTAAATGTAAAGGTTTTAGCAGTACATCCAGTATATAGAGATAATACATTAGCAGTTGCTTCTATATAAGCAGTAACATTAGGAGAGCTATTAAGTACTGTGATTGTATTACTGTTAATATCGTAATAAATCATTCCAACAGCTGTATTATTAGTTGCACAAGTATCTTTTAAAGCAACGGTCATTATTGCACCCGAATTACCAGTAGGAATACTCATATTTCCTCCTACAGGAGTTGTAAAGTGATAATATGGAGCACTTGGTGCTGGTGCTGACCAAGTTGCTAAACCATTAGCGTCAGAAGTTAATACTTTTCCTGCAGCTTGTGAACCATCTGTAATTTTAAGAGTTCCTGCTACGTCTAGTTTCGCTCCAGGGGTATCAGTTCCAATACCTACATTACCATCATTTTTTATTCTTATTCTTGTTGCACTATTTGTACCCAATACTAAATCAGTATTTAATTCATTAAATACGTATGCCTCTCCTGACCAATTACCAATAGTTAACCCTGCAGTTTCCGTCCCATATCTGTATCTTGATCTTGATTCTATGTTCCCCATAATATCAAATTGCGATGTAGGAGTTGTTGTACCAATACCTACATTAGTACCATTATTAAAAAGATTGTTAGTTTCTACCCAATCAGTTCCATTCCAATATGTAGTGTTTCCTACTGCCGTACCGTCAGCTAAGTTACTTGCTCCTGCACCTGGAGTAGTCCATGTTGCTAAACCATTTGCATCCGATGTTAATACTTTTCCAGCTCCGTGAGTACCATCTGCAATTTTAATATTTCCTGCTACATCTAGTTTAGCTAAAGGATTAATTGTTCCAATACCTACATTTCCAGTTTGTTGTACGACAAAACGTTCCGTTTGATCTTCAGATGCAATTGAAAAGCGAAAAGCAGGGCTATAACCTAGTCCTAAGTTCCATTTCTGAAAATTATCACTTAACATTAAAGAAGATGTGATTCCTGCTGAATAAGTAATATCACTATGTACTTCTAAAAGTCGATCAGGCGTAGCCGTGTTAATACCAACTTTATCCCCATTGTTAAAAATATTTGAGCTATTTGTAACCCAACTAGTTCCGTTCCAGTAAGGTGTGTTACCTGCAGCTGCACCATCAGCTAACCCACCATTTGAACCACCTGCATATAACGCATAAGGAACACTTAGTAATTGACTAGCACCTGTAATTGTATATGAAGTTCCGCCAGTTAAGTCAGTTTCTGTTTTAATATAATAAGTCCCTGTTGACCAATCAATACTTGCAAATGTCCCTGTAAGTACTGTACCGGCACCTATTTCTAAACTAGCCAATCCGTTTGCATTTGTTGTAGTTGTTTGTGTTTCTACATATACTGGAGTTCCAGTATCACTTCCTTGTAGAACAGAAATTTGCATTCCTACCATTTGATTGGCAATTAATCCGTTAGCTGCATCTCTAACAACTGCTTGGTAACTCATTTTTTGTGGTGCTTGTGCAAAAGCAGCCATGTTAATTAATAGTATTGTTATAAGTGTGTATAATTTTTTCATTTTCTTAGTTTTTTAGGATTTTAAATGTTTTAATGGTTTTGTTGTCTTTGGTTACACTTAGCAAATAAATTGCTTTTGGATACCTTAACATTGAAATAGAAGTATCTTCATTTTCTATTTTTCCATTGATAAGTATTCTACCTGAATAATCAAATAATTGGTATGATAAATCTGAAGTATCTGTGTTTCCAATAGATAAATTGATTAGATCAGTTGTTGGGTTAGGATAGACCTTTGCGTACAAATTGATTTCATGTTCTTCTATGCCTAATACTACTTGTATTTCTATAGGTTGTTGAACTCCTTGAGTAACAGATCCTGCTGAATCTGAGCTAGTGATATAGAATGCTTGTCCAACAGAATAGGATGTTGTTCCTCCAACTCCTGATGCATTCCCTCCAGAACTAACTGTGTTTTCTTGTGCATTTGTAGTGAGCATACCTATACTACATAGGAGAGCCACATAATACTTTGTTTTTTTGTTCTTCATAGTTTTACTTTTTTTGGTGATAATTCTTTATTGTTAATATATATTGAGATTTTGGGCTAAAAATCAACACTATTAATAATTCAGAACCGTTTATTAACATTAGTAATTCTATGTAAAGGGACAATAAAAGAGAGTGAGTTTAAGTAAATATGTAATGAGACGGGAAATTATGGGTACGAAGTATGAAAGGTAGTTCACGAAAATAAGCACCCAGAATGTATTAAGATTATTTTGTTATAAATATAGAAGGAGGGAGAGGAAGAGTAATTATATTGAAATAGAAAAAGCACCCTAATTTAGGGTGCTTTTGTATAAGATAAATGAAACGTCAATTATACTGACTAATCTCTTGATAAGAATATTTGTATTACATACCAGAATAATAACATTAATGAGGCGAATAAACCAATTGCAGCTGGAATGTATTGTTCATTGGTGTAATTATGAACTAAGTTTGATGTTTGGTATAGAATTGATCCTGCTGCTAGAACACACATCCCTACAGAAAACCATAAGCCCATATCAAAACCAAATAAAGCTCCAGCAATGATTAGTCCTAAAGCAATAAAGAACCCAACTGTAAGTGCTGATTTTAAAAATGAGAAGTCTTTTTTAGTAACAAATACTACGGCAGTTAATCCGCCAAATAAGGATAATGTTACTATTGCTGCTTGGTTTAGTAATTCCATTCCGCCAGAATACATTATTGCAATATATATAATAGGAATAAAAATTATAGCTTCCGCAATTACATATAGACCATAAGCCATATATTGTTTGTTCTTATCAGAAGTTTTCATTGCTGTACTTTCTGCGTAGTTAGTCATAAACATAAAACCTCCTAGCATGATTAACCATCGCCATCCTTGTGTCATTGATAACATAAAATCTACTAAAGCAGTTGATTGTAATAATAAATATTCAGCTATAAAAAAAGCCAATACACCTCCAGCAACATGCGCATAGGTTTTTTTATAAAAGGCAACTTTTGCTTCGTCAGATAATGATGCTACAGGTGCTAATTGCGGTTGTTGTATATTTTCCATGTTGTTACTTGATAATAAATTAAGTTAGGAGGTAAAGATACTTATTTTTTTATTTCGAGGTGTTAAATATTTATTAATAGCCTATATTATTGTTTGCTAATAATATGTCTTCCGTTGTCAAGAAAAGAGATTTCAGGTAATTTTTTATAAGTATTAAAATAAACATATCCTTTTTGTAAATCGACCCATAAGTTTTTAGTCTCGTTACTTTTTTCAAAGTCATTTATTATAGCTAAATTTTCTACCTCCATTTTAGCAGGAAAAAAGGTAACAGGTATATTCTTTTGTCTGTTATTAATAGCTTCAACACAATAGACATAAAAACTTTTTATTTCATTATCAGTTATAGGTATGCATCCTATAGTGGCACAGTCGCCATGAATAAATATATCACCACCTAGTTTATTTTTACTACCTAATATTTTATCAGAAGTATTAGGATAGTTTACACCTAAAGATAAATGAAATTTACTTTTTGGGTTAAAACGATCAATGTGGTAATAACCTTCTGGAACTTGAAAGTCACCTTGTTTTCGTTTTGGACCTAATTCTCCTGAATTGGCACAAATATCATATTCTCTAAATAAGGTGTATTGTTCTTGATCTTTATTCTTTCCCCATAGTTCTACAATACCGTCATATTTAAAAACCCTAATATATAAATGGTAATTTTTAGAGATTAATCCGTGTTTTTTTAAGTTTTCTTGTACGCCACTATATTTTAATTGATATGCATCTTTAACTCTAGAGAATTTTAGTTGATTTGTTTTAAAATCAGTAGCCATAAGTGTAAAAAGAGCTAAAAGCGTAAAGTATTTCATGAATTAGTAAAATTAAGACTCTACTAAAACGATGAAAACAATTTGTTTATTATACCAGTATCGATTTTCCATTTACAGTTTTACTTCCATCTTCAGAAAAGTAAAAGTCAATTTGTCCCATGTAAACACCACTTTTTCCACATTGGTTTATTAAAACATTTTCTCCAATACTATTTTTTTCAATTGTAGGTTTTGGTAAAAGTGTGTGGGTATGTCCTCCAATTATTAAGTCAATATCCTTAGTATTTTTTGCTAATTGTAAATCGCATACTTTTTCAGGGTTATTTTTGTAATAATAACCAATATGTGATAAACAAATAACTAAATCACATTGTTCTTTTTCTTTTAATTTACGAGCTGTATCTTGGGCTATTTCTATAGGGTTTAAATACTTTGTTTCTTTATACAGTCGCTTGCTAACTAATCCATCTAGCTCAACACCTAAACCAAATACGCCAATTTTTATTCCATCTTTTATAAACGTTTTATATGGTTTAACTAATCCTTCTAAAATGGTATTGTTAAAATCATAATTTGCAGAAACAAAATCAAAGTTTGCATTAGGTAATTGTGAAAGAAATCCGTCAATTCCATTATCAAAATCATGATTTCCTAATGTAGCTACATCATAACCAAGCATTGACATTAATTTGAATTCTAATTCGCCTCCAAAATAATTGAAATATGGTGTTCCTTGAAAAATATCTCCTGCATCAAGTAATAAAGTATTTGGATTTTTTTTCCTGATATTGTCTACCAAAGTAGCACGTCTTGAAAATCCACCAAGTCCAGGATATTTATAGTGATTATTGGGTAAAGGTTCTATTTGACTATGTACATCATTAGTATGTAATATGGTAATATGTGTTTCTTTTGGTTTACTAAATGAACTTAAGGTTAATCCTCCTAAGCCTAAAAAAGCTGTACTTGCGGCTGTTTTTTGTATAAATGATCGTCTAGTTTGCATAGGTGAATCTGTTATCAAGGTTAGGAATGATACTATCAGTTTTCTTAAAATAATCAATTAAAGCAGTTCTTATTTTATACCCTGTCTTATGTAATGAAATAGGGTTTTTAAAGAAATTCATTTTATCACCACCTTCTTGTAGGTAGTCAGAAGTTAATACAAAGTAATTTTTAGTATTGTCAAATGTTATATTATTTATAGTAACATCTTGATAAGTTTCATTATTTAATTTTAAACTTAATTTTGAAATTGGATGTGCTTTTTTATTTATAAATAGGTAGTGTAGTAATTCTGTTATTTTTTTACCCGATAACTCCGCAACTACTAATTCATTTTCAAATGGCATAACTTCAAACGCATTTCTAGAGGTGATATTTCCTTTTGGTATCGGAGCTCTTATGCCACCGAAATTGAATAGTACAAAATCAATTGTTTTATTTGTTTGTTTTTCAAAAACAGGATTTCCTTGTTCAAAACAAATATCTGCCATTAAGTTTCCAAGACTACTTTCTAGTTTTCCATCAACTCTAGTTAAATCTATAGGTGTAGTACATAATACTTCATCTAATTGATTATTTAAATGTTTTTTGTAGGGAGCGATTAAATCAGATACTTTTTTGTCATTGGTAACAGCACTATCAGTGATTAATTGTTTTCCTTCAATTTTGTATAATTCTTTTTTATTTTTATTGCATGCTATCGAGAAAAATAAAGTTATAAGTATAACAAAATGTTGTATTTTCATATCTTTAATATTTGAATATAACTTGTGTAATGGGTTTTAGGAGTGTATTTTTGCACAACAAATGTAAAGCTAATGTTTTTTAAAGGAATCAAAAAAAAATCTGCCCAAAAGTACATTACAAATAGCCTTAAAACTATAGTAACTCCTACTATTGGGAAGATTATTAACTTAGCAATTTTGATAGATGCGTCAAAATATGATGAGTTTCCTTTTTTGAATGAAATAAGCACAGTTTTTGGGGTAAAACCAGAGTCTATTTCAGTGTTATATTATCATCCAGATAAAAAGATTGCTCAGCAATTTCCAGAAGCTATGTTTACCGATGCAGATTTAGGTTTTAGTGGAATGTTAAAAAAACATTCGGTTTCTAGTTTTATTAATACGTCATATGATGGTTTATTAAATTTTTACAAGGAAGATAAATTATTACTAAATCTTGTTGCAGTTCAATCTAAAGCCAAATTTAAGATAGGTTTTTCTGGAGTTAATGAAGCTATAAATGATTTGTCAATAGCTACAGAACTAGATAATATTAATGAATTTACATTTGAATTAAAAAAATATTTATCCATTTTAAATAAAATATAATGAACCAGTTTGTAGGGACGGGAGTGGCTTTAGTAACGCCGTTTAATAAAGATAAAAGTATAGATTTTGACGCTTTGGAACGTATTGTAAATTACAATATTGTGGGAGGGGTTGAATATTTGGTTGTTTTAGGAACTACGGGGGAAAGTGCTGTGTTAACGAATGAAGAGAAAGCACAAGTAATTACTTGTATAACCAAAGTTAATAATGAACGTTTGCCAATGGTTTTAGGTATTGGTGGGAATAATACTGCAGATGTTGTTACTCAATTAAAAACTACTGATTTATCAAGTTTTGAAGCTGTATTATCAGTTTCACCATATTATAATAAACCAAGTCAAGAAGGGATTTATCAGCATTTTAAGGCTGTAGCAGAAGCATCACCTAAACCTGTAATTTTATATAATGTCCCTGGTAGAACAGCTTCAAATATGTTACCTGAAACTATTGTAAGGTTAGCAAATGATTTTGAAAATATTATAGCAGTAAAAGAAGCTGCAGGAGATTTGGTACAAGCAATGAAAATTATTCAAACAGCACCTAAAGATTTTTTAGTGATTTCAGGAGACGACATGATTGCTTTGCCAATGACTTTAGCTGGTGGTTCAGGAGTTATTTCAGTAATTGGAGAAGGATTGCCAAAAGAGTTTTCAGAAATGATTCGTTTAGGGTTATTAGGAAAAGTAAAAGAAGCTTATGCTTTACATTATAAGGTAGCGGACTCTATTGATTATATTTTTGAAGAAGGAAATCCTGTAGGGATTAAAACGTTATTTCATAAATTAGGTTTATGTGGATTAGATGTTCGTTTACCTTTAATAGAAGCTAGTGAAGTATTACAGAATAAGATTAATAATTTTATAGATAAATTATAGTCTACGGATAATTAAATAACTAAAGTAAAAGCCACCTGTACAGATGGCTTTTCTTATTTTTGAAGAAAGCTAAACTAAATATGTCAAAAATTAAAGATCCTGGTTTTGGGTATAAAACAGCAGCATCAGCAAAAAGAATGGTAAATTCTGATGGGAGTTTTAATTTGAAACATTTGAATAGAAAATTTTCAGTTTCAGAAATTTATTCAGGGTTAATTAATATGTCTTGGGGTAAATTTATATTTCTCATTTTTGTGTGGTATGGAATTCTAAATTTATTATTTGCAAGTATTTATTACGGAATAGGGGTAGAATATTTGACAATAACTAAAGTTTCTCCTTTTCAAGATTTTTTAAATTCGTATTTCTTTAGTGCACAAACGCTAACTACTTTAGGATACGGCTTAATCTCACCGCAAGGAAACGCAGCTGCTTTTGTATCATCTTTAGAAGCACTTATTGGTTTAATAGGTTTTGCTTTTATGACAGGGCTATTGTATGGTAGGTTTTCTAAACCTAAAGCAGCAATTAGGTTTAGTGATGTTCTGGTATTAAGACCTTTTAAGGAAAATAGGGCAATTATGTTCAGGTTAATGAACAAGAGAGCAAATGTTATGATTGAACCTGAAATTACGGTGACTTTAGCAATTAATGAATTAGATAAAAAAGGAGATCTAGCAAGAAAGTTTTTTAAGTTGGATTTAGAGCGTGATAAAATAATGTACTTGCCTACAACTTGGACAGTAGTACATGAAATTGATGATGAAAGTCCATTGAAAAATTATACAGACAAACAAATATTAGCTTTAAGCGCTGAGTTATTGATTTTAATAGAATATTATGAAGATGCTTTTGCTCAGAATGTATATCAAATGCATTCCTATAGTTTTAATGTTTTAAAAGGGAATAGTAAATTTGTTCCAGCGTATTATTTTGATAAAGATGATCAGGCAATCCTTGACCATGAAAAACTCAGTGTTACTGAAGCTGTATAGTTCTTTGCTTACTAAAACAATCCTAGAAAAAGTTAAATTTAAGCAAATAAGCTTCTGAATATAAAAATGTAGGCTATCTTCGTAAAAGAAATTGTTTTTAGTTCGATTAAAATTGATTAATTTTGCAAAATCTTTTGAATATTTATGAAGCACTTAGTATACATTATTACCATTGCAATAGGATTAAGTTCTTGTTCAGAATACCAAAGAGTATTCAGAAAGGACGATTTAGCACCAAAGTTTGCTTTGGGTGAAAAACTATACAATGAAGGTAAAATTAAAAAAGCTCAAAATTTATTTGCTCAAATAGTACCAAACTATAGAGGTAAACCTGGGGCTGAAAAATTAATGTATATGTATGGTAATACATTCTATTTACAAGAAGATTGGGGAACATCAGCATATCAATTAGAGCGTTTTACAAAGGCTTATCCACGTAGTGAGAAGTTAGAGGAAATGGCTTTTAAAGCTGCAAAAAGTAATTATTATCTTTCTCCAAGGTCAAGTTTAGATCAAGAAGATACTAATAAAGCGATATTAAAGTTGCAAAACTTTATGAATACGTATCCTAAGTCGGAGTATTTAAAAGAAGCAAGTGATTTAGCTTTAGAGATGAATTCTAAATTAGAGGAAAAAGCATATAATATAGCTAAAGGATATCATCATAGAATTAGTAGTGGTACTCAATATAGAGATGATTACAATGCAGTGATAACTATTTTCGATAATTTTTTAAATGATTATCCAGGGACTATGTATAAAGAGAAAGCATTGTATTATACGTATGATGCAGCTTACTTATTAGCAAAGAATAGTACTGATAGAAAAAAGAAAAAGCGTTTAGAAACTGCGGTTACTTATTATAATAAATGGAAAAAATCTGCTACGGAATCAGAATTATCTGTAGCTGCTGAAACAAGTATAGCAGACATAAACAAACAATTAGAACAATTCAATAAATAATCATTATGGATATTAAAAATACAGATGCTCCCGTAACTACTGTTACTTATGACAAAAATAAAGTAGATGAGCAAACAGGTAATATTTATGAAGCAATTTCTGCAATAGCAAAAAGAGCGACACAAATTAATACTGAAATGAAAGATGAATTGGTAGAAAAACTTGAAGAGTTTGCTACATTTAATGATAGTTTAGAAGAAGTATTTGAAAACAAGGAACAAATTGAAGTTTCTAAGTTTTATGAAAAATTACCTAAACCTCATGCTATTGCTGTTGAAGAATGGTTAGCAGAGAAAGTTTACCATAGAGATACAACAAAAACAGAAGAATAATATATGTCAATTTTAAGTGGTAAAAACATATTACTCGGTATTACTGGAGGTATTGCTGCTTACAAAACTACATATTTAGTTAGACATTTTATAAAAGCAGGTGCACATGTTAAAGTAATCATGACACCTGCTTCTATTGAATTTGTTACTCCACTTACTTTATCAACCTTATCGAAAAACCCAGTATTATCTTCATTTACTAATGAGGGTGATGAAAATGATTTATGGAATAATCATGTAGATTTAGGGTTATGGGCTGATTTATTTGTTGTAGCACCTGCTACAGCAAATACCATGTCAAAAATGGCAACTGGTAACTCAGATAATTTTTTATTAGCTACATATTTATCCGCAAAATGCCCAATATATTTTGCGCCAGCGATGGATTTAGATATGTATAAGCACCCATCTACAGTAGCATCTTTTAAAGCGCTAAAATCATTTGGAAATATTATTATCCCAGCTGGTTCGGGAGAATTAGCTAGTGGTTTAGTAGGTGAAGGGCGTATGGCAGAACCAGAGGATATTGTTAAGTTTATAGAGGCTGATGTGATAAGTAAACTACCACTGCGTGATAAAAAAGTATTAATTACTGCTGGTCCTACTTATGAGGCAATAGACCCTGTACGTTTTATTGGAAATCATTCTTCAGGAAAAATGGGGTTTGAATTAGCGTCAGTAGCTGCAAGTTTAGGGGCTGAAGTAATTTTAGTTACAGGACCAACAAAGGAATCTATTTCAAATTCATTAATAAAAGTAGTAGCAGTTACTTCTGCTGATGATATGTATAATGCAGCGCATAATTACTATCAAACAGTTGATATTGCTATTTGCGCAGCAGCAGTTGCTGATTATAAACCAAAAAATGTAGCAACTCAGAAAATAAAAAAGAAGGAAACTACGTTTACTATTGAGTTAGAAAAAACAAAAGATATTTTAGCTTCATTGGGAGCTATCAAAAAAAAACAATTTTTAATTGGTTTTGCATTAGAAACGAATAATGAAATTGAAAATGCAAAAGGAAAGCTAAAAAAGAAAAATTTAGATTTTATTGTGTTAAATTCGTTACAAGATAAAGGAGCTGGATTTGGGAAGCCAACCAATAAAATTACTATTATTGATAAAGATGATACGTTAATTTCTTTTGAATTAAAATCGAAAAAAGAAGTAGCTAATGATATAGTTGGTTATCTTTTAAATAAAATATAAAATCATATGCGTAAGTTAATATTCGTTATTTGTTTATTATTAAGTGGTTACTTCGTAAATGCACAGGAGTTAAACTGTACATTAGTTATTAATGCAGAACAAACAGGTAAACAAAACCAACAAATATTTAAAACTTTAGAGCGTTCTTTGAATGATTTTATAAACAAAACTACATGGACGAATAAAATTATCTCTCCACAGGAACGTATAAACTGTGGAATGGTGATTACGATTACTGAGTTTAGTGTAGACACTTTCAAGGCTAGTTTGCAAGTGCAATCTTCCAGACCAGTATATAACTCAACATATAGTACACCAGTATTTAATTTTAACGATAAGGATTTTAATTTTAATTATGTTGAATTTCAAAATTTAACATTAAACCCTAATCAGTTTGATTCTAATTTAATTTCTGTAGTATCATATTATGCTTATTTAATGTTAGGAATAGATGCTGATACTTTTGCTAAAAAGGGAGGAACGGAATATTATAATAAAGCAAAAAACATACTAAATGTAGCTCAGTCAAGCGGGTATAAAGGATGGGCGCCAGTAGATGGCGATCAAACAAGGTATCAATTAATGGATCAGTTATTATCACCTTCTTATATTGAGTACAGAAACGTATTATATGCATATCATAGAACAGCTTTGGATGAGATGAATGCCAATCAGAAAAAAGCAAAAGAACGTATTATCCTAGCATTGAATCAATTTAAAAAAATGAATGCACGTCGTGCAAATTCATTCTTACAACGTACATTTTTTGATGCAAAAGCTGATGAGATTGAACAAATATTTAGTGGCGGGAAAAGTGTGAAAATTACTGATTTAGTTGATTTACTAAATCGTGTTTCACCAAATAACTCTTCTAAATGGAGTAATATTAAGTTTTAGTTAAAAAATTGTTTTTAGCTTCATTTTTTACATCTTAAAACTCATACATTGTTAACAAACCTTTCTATAAAAAACTTTGCGCTAATTGATGCTTTAGAAGTATCTTTTACAGATAAATTCTCAATTATCACAGGAGAAACTGGAGCGGGAAAATCTATATTGCTAGGGGGATTAGGATTAATTTTGGGAAAAAGAGCAGATTTGTCTGTTATAAATGATACCGATAAGAAATGTATTGTTGAGGCAGAGTTTAATATTGCTAATTACAAACTTCAAAAACTATTTAAAAAATCGGAACTGGATTATGATGCAATTACGATCATTAGAAGAGAAATACTTCCTTCTGGTAAATCAAGAGCGTTTATAAATGATTCTCCGGTATCTTTACAGGTTTTAAAAAATATTAGTGAACAATTAATTGATATTCACTCACAGCACCAAACAGGTCAATTAACGGATAATTCATTTCAATTTGAGGTTATTGATGCTTTAGCTAAAAATGAAACTAACTTATCTAAATACAAAATAGCCTTAGATGCATATAAAAAGGAATTAGGTGAATTAGAAAAATTGTATGAATTGCAAAAAACATCTAATGAGTCTCATGACTACAATTCGTTTTTATTAAATGAATTATTGGAGGTAAAGTTAGATAGGTTGGATCAAGAGGCTTTAGAAGAAGAATTGGAGCAGCTGAGTAATGTAGATACTATTGAGCAGCAATTATCGCAAGCAAACCAGTTGTGTTCTAATGAGCAAATTGGAGCATTAAATTCATTGACAGAGTTAAAATCTGCACTGCGAAGTATTGCTGATTTTTCTAATAACTATAAAACCATATACGATCGGATAGAATCAGTTCAAATTGAGTTGGAAGATGTTTTTGGTGAAATTGAAACTGCACAACAGAATATTGAAGTTAACCCTGAGCGATTGTTAGCGGTTACAGAAACTTTAAACAAGCTACAGAGTTTATTGCAAAAGCATCATGTGTCTTCAGTGGAGGAGCTGTTGGTAATTCAAAATGAATTAGACGATAAAGTTGGTGTTGTTGCTAATTTAGATGAAACAATAATAGCTAAAAAAGCTGAAGTTTCTGAAAAGGAAGAGATTGTAATCTCATTCGGGAATCAATTGCATGAAAAACGTACGATTGCAATACCAAAATTAATCAAACAGTTAGAGAAGATATTAGCAAACTTAGGAATGGAAAATGCTAAATTTAAAATTTCCGTAGCTCAAGAATCTAATTTTTTAACGAATGGTAATGATGTGTTGTCATTTTTGTTTTCTGCAAATAAAGGAGGGAACTTTAATGAACTTAAAAAAGCTGCATCAGGTGGTGAATTATCTAGAATAATGCTAGGAATAAAAGCTATATTATCTAAGTATAAACACCTGCCAACTATTATGTTTGATGAAATTGATACGGGAGTGTCTGGAGATGTAGCTCATAAAATGGGAATGTTAATGCAGTATATGAGTGAAAATATGCAAGTATTTAGTATTACACATTTATCTCAAATAGCTAGTAAAGGATCTAGTCATTTTAAAGTATACAAGGAGGATGTTGATGGGAAAACAAAATCAAACTTAAAACATTTGTCCTATCAAGATAGGGTAAATGAAATTGCTGAAATGATAGGGGGCAAGGAGCTTAGTGAAACAGCTTTGAATCACGCGAAAGAATTATTGAATAGCTAAAAAATTACCTTTTTATAGCACAATATTTTTTTAGAACTTATAATTCAACTATCTAATATAATATTTTTCAATACCAAATTATTTTTATTATGTCGAAAATTTCAAATTCTTCCAATACTTTTTTAAAGGCATTAGCTAAAAATAATAATAGAGAATGGTTTGCTGAACATAAAAATGAATTTAAAGAGCACGAGGCGGTTGCTAAGTTATTTTTTCATGCTGTATTTGATAAACTGAGTGCTACAGATGATATTGAAAAATATAAAATGATGCGTGTTTATAGGGATGTTCGTTTCTCAAAAGATAAAACACCATATAAAGCTCGTTTTGCTGGGAGTTTTAAAAGATCTTCAGAACGATTAAGAGGAGGCTATTTTATAAATTTAGAGCCTGGTAATTGTGTTGTAGGTGGAGGGTTTTATGGACCAAATCCAGTAGACTTATTAAGAATACGAAAAGAGTTTGAATTAGATGCTTCCGATATAAATGAAATTTTAGCTGATAAAAAATTTAAAAAAATGTTTCCCGATGGAATTCATGGAGACGGAGTGAAGACTGCCCCAAAAGGATTTAATAAAAGTGATGAAGCTATTGATTTGATTAGAAAAAAACAATTCTATGTAATGAAATCATTTACAGATACTGAAATGATTTCTGAAAACTTTATAAATGAAGTAGTTGAAGTGTTTGTAACACTTCGCCCGTTTTTTGATTATATGAGCGAAGTATTAACTACAAATTTAAATGGGGAATCAATTTTAGAAGATTAGCCTGCTTTTGGTAAATCTTGAGGATATTCTAATAATAAAATATTGTCTTTCAGTCGATCAATAACTAAGCTCATCATACGCTTATTAAGCGCAGAAGAATTTAGAATATATTGTTTGTATTCATCTATGGAAAAGACTCCGATAATTATCCCTTTAAGTGAGTTTCGGAATTTTACATCTCGTTGAATTGCATTTTCTATATAATGCAGTTTCTTGTCTGTAGAAAGGCTGTAAAAAACATTTTTGTGTTTTTTGGCATAATTCTTAAAACTTTCAATGAGTAATTCTTTTTGAAATTTAATAGACGGACGTAAAGTAGTATTTTGAAAATACTCACCTGCCGACATATTGTTATTAAGTGTTGTAGTTTTTACACCTAATCTAATCTTTAATAAATCATTTGTCCTGTTATTCATAATTTATAAAGTATTGGTTTACCCTAAATTACAAATTATTATAATTGATAAATAAAGCATACGCTGCTAGTTATCAACTAAGTTGTGAACAAAAAAAACGATTCCGTAAGGAATCGCTTTTTTAATATTCTTTATCACCAAATATGGTTTGATAGCTTTTAAGTATTAAATACCTTGTTCAGCTAATAATGTTTTTAATCCTGGGTCAGAAGGTCTAGGTGCATCAGCAGAAACAATATTTCCTTCTGTGTCTAATAAAATAAACCTAGGAATACTGTTAACACCATAATCAATTGCAAATTGTGATTTAAAATTATTATCAGCCAGTAGTTGAATTCCTGTCATTTCACCTTCTTTAACCATAGACTTCCATTTGTCGTATGCATTTTTTTTATCTACAGAAATGCTTACAAATTCAATGTTTTTTCCATGGTATTCCTTTTCTACTTTTTTCATAAAAGGAATTTCTCTTTTACAAGGTCCACACCAAGTTGCCCACATGTCTATGTAAACAAATTTCCCTTTTAAGTCAGCTAATGAAGTTGTTCCTCCAGCATGATTTTCATAGTTTTCAAATGTAGGAGAAGGGTTTCCTTTTGCTAGCTTTTTAGAATCTGCTAATTGTTTAGTTAATCTATCTTTCAGTTTTTCATCTGTTGCAATAGCCATAACTTCTTTGTAAATAGCATCTGATTCGTCATTACCAGCTTTAATTTCTCTTGCAACATTAGGGATAAGAGCTTGTTTGATATTATCACTTTTTATTCCTTTTATTTGATTAATAAAAGACATTGCAAAAGATAAGGTACTATCTTTTTCTATAGCTTCTATAGCTTTACCCTGAATATCATTCATTACTAATCCTTTATAAGAATCAGAATTTTCAAAATCTAATGCATTATCTAAATCTAATCCATCTACTTCTTTACTGAATCCTTCAGGTAATATAGCTTCTTTCCCGCCAGTAACCATTTTGTAATATCTTGGGTAGTTTTTTAAAGCAGATAAGTAAGTGAAATTATTATTCTTCTTTGCTGCGGCAACAAAATCAACATCTTTAATGTTAAAAGAAGTTAATAATGAATCGGCACTAGTTTGAACTGCTTTTACTTTAGCACTAAATACTTCAGGAGTAGAGGCAAATAATTCACGAGGATTCATTTTTGCATTTGTTGTTTCTTCCAACATATATGCTTTTGTCAAGTAATTATTAATTAATGACCCTTCTCCGGTATAGGTAATTGTTTCGTCAAATTCTTCGGTGTCAATAGTCAAATTTAAGTTGTCTCCTTGATTTAAATGAAAGTCAGAAGTTTCTGTACCAATTTTAACTACAAATTTACCTTTGTTTATTTTTAGTGTATCACTAAAAGTACCATCTTCTTTTATAGCAATGGCTTTTGAAAAATCTTTACCTTTAACAAAAACACTATCGGAGTTTTTATTTATAATCTTTCCAGAGAATAATGCGTAGTCTACTGGTTTTACTTCTTCTTCTTTTTCTTTACAAGAAACAATAGCTAAAGCTGCTAAGGCGAAAACAATTTTTTTCATTTTAATTTTATTAGGTTAATAGTAATCTGCTTTATATTATGGTTAAAAAACTAAAGCAGTTTAAATTTAGAAAGCTTAAAAATACGAGAAAATCTATTAAGTTTTGGTAATTACGTATAATAATGTTTGGAAATCAAGTAGGCAAAGTCGATTTTTGATGTCCAAATCAAAGAAAAGAGATATGACACATTATATTGGTACAAGCCATTTGAGCTTATCTGACATACAGACAATAGTATTAGAGAATAGAAAAATTGCCTTATCTGAAGAAGCTATTGGGAATATTCAAAAATGTAGAGCTTATTTAGATGATAAAATGGAGCGAGAATCTGCTCCTATCTATGGTATCAATACTGGTTTTGGATCTTTGTGTGATGTGAAAATTGACAAGAAAAATTTAACATTATTACAAGAAAACCTTGTAATGTCACATGCCTGTGGTACTGGAGATAGAGTTCCAAAAGAGATCGTTAAGTTAATGCTATTGCTTAAAATTCAAAGTTTAAGTTACGGACACTCTGGAATTCAGTTGGTGACTGCTGAAAGGTTAGTGACTATGTTTAATGAAGAAATCTATCCAGTAATATATACTCAAGGTTCATTAGGTGCTTCTGGTGACTTAGCTCCATTGGCTCATTTAGCTTTGCCATTAATAGGAGAAGGAGTAGTAGAGTATAATGGAGAAGAAATTTCTGCTTCAGTTTTATTTGAGAAATTTGGCTGGACTAAAATTATATTGCAATCTAAAGAAGGTTTAGCCTTATTAAACGGGACTCAGTTTATGAGTGCGTATGGAGTATATAACTTATTAAAAGCATATAAATTATCTTATTTTGCAGATGCAATTGGGACTATGTCCTTAGAAGGGTTTAATGGTAATAAATCACCTTTCCTAACTTATTCTCATATTATACGTCCTCATAATGGGCAATTACAAACAGCAGAACGTATTCTTTCTTTTCTAGATAATAGTGAGTTGATAGAGCAAGAAGGGAAAGCGGTACAAGATCCATATTCATTTAGATGTATGCCACAAGTACATGGAGCATCTAAAGATACTTTAGCCTTTGTAAAGAAAACTTTTGAAACTGAAATTAATTCGGTTACTGATAATCCAAATATTTTTATTGAAGAAGATATGGTTATCTCTGCAGGGAATTTTCATGGTCAACCTTTGGCTTTAGGGGCTGATTATTTAGCAATTGCAATTGCTGAGCTAGGAAGTATATCAGAACGAAGAACATATCAACTTATTTCTGGATTAAGAGGGTTGCCAGCTTTTTTAGTAAAGGAGCCAGGATTAAATTCAGGGTTTATGATTCCGCAATACACAGCCGCAAGTATTGCTAGTGCAAATAAGCAGTTGTGTACTCCATCAAGTATTGATTCTATTGTGTCAAGTAATGGGCAAGAAGATCATGTAAGTATGGGAGCTAATGGCGCTGTAAAATGTAAAACTGTAGTTGATAATGTAGAACGTATTTTAGCAATAGAATTATTAAACGCTACTCAAGCATTAGAATTTAAACGACCACTAAAATCATCTCCATTTATAGAGAGTATGGTAGAGACTTATCGTAAAGAAGTTCCTTTTGTAGAGGTAGATAGGTTATTACATAATGATATTCAAAAATCAATTGCTTTTATCCAGAATTTTGTTTTAGATAAAGAGGTTTTGTTTGGGTAACAATATGAAAATTAAAAGATAAAAAAACAGCTACAATTATGTAGCTGTTTTTTTATCTTTTAACTTCAAATGAGTTGAATTGTTTTCCAGTGTTCAATTTGGTTGTCTCAATATCAGTGACTTTAGATAGAGGGGAACCTTCATTTTGAAGCCAAGATATAAAAATGTCTAGTTCTTTTTTTTCTCCAGTGACTTCAATGAAAACGGAACCATTATTTTTATTAGTTACATAGCCACATAGTCCTAATTTATTGGCTTTTTCTTGAGTGTATTTTCTAAACCAAACTCCTTGTACTTTTCCTTTAATTATAATTTCTAGACTTTTCATTATAATACTGGTATTGGGGTTTTGTATTCGTTAATAGCAACAAAAGTAAAATGTCCCGTTACGGCTAGTTCTCTTTCGTTAGAATACATTCTTTCTGTAAAAATATCCACTTTAATCTTACAGCTAGTAGTACCAACTTTAATAACTTTAGCAACTAGTTCTATTATACTTCCTTCAGGAATTGATTTGTCAAAATCTATTTTATCAGATGAAATGGTTACCATTCTTTTTCTGCTAAATCTAGTTGCACATATAAAAGATGCTTCATCCATTAACTGGAGTGCTGTTCCTCCAAACAGTGTTCCATAATGATTAGTGGTGTTTGGAAAAACGGCTTTAAAAATTCTTGTTTCTGAAAGTTTTATTCGTTCATCAATTGTCATTGGTTCCATGTTTATCATAATCATTAATTACTATTAATGGTTAAGTTAGTTTATTTATAGAGAAATCAATTAAAGTTATACTGATAAGGGGATAAATGGGTATTACTTTACTTATTTTTGTTGTAAAGATAGTAATATGAATATTATAGATAGCCTTAATTGGCGTTATGCTACTAAAAAATTTGATACAGAAAAATATGTGTCAGAAGAGAAGTTAGCAATATTAAAAGAAGCTTTTACGCTTACTCCAACATCGTACGGATTGCAACCACTTAAATTGTTGGTACTTAGTAATAAGGAGTTGCAAAAAGAGTTAGTACCACATTCATTTAATCAAGAACAAGTAGCACAAGCATCTCATGTATTAGTCATTTGTATTGAGAATACAATTGATGAGGCTTATATTAGGGAGCATTTTGAAAATGAAAAAAGTATTAGAGGAACTTCTGATGAAGTAATAGATTCTTTTAGGTCTTTTTTAATTAATAGTTTTTCAAGTAAAAAAGAAGGAGAAGTAAAAGGGTGGGCTACCAAACAAGCATATATTGCTTTAGGTAATTTACTAACTGTTTGTGCATTAGAAAAAATAGACTCTTGCCCTATGGAAGGTTTTTTGCCAGAAAAATATAATGAATTATTGAATTTAAAAAATAAAGGCTTGTCTTCAGTCTTAGCTTTGCCAATTGGTTATAGAGCTGATGAGGATATGTTTTCTAAATTTAAGAAAGTAAGAAAGTCCGTAGAGACTAATGTAATTATTATATAATCTTGGTAAGATTATTGTAATACATATTTAATAATGAATTAGTAAAATAGGAAATGATGAAGAATATTATAGTGATAATGTTGTTGTTTATTAGTACGTTGTTTTATGCGCAAGAACATGGTGAACGCTTAAAGTGGGAAACTGATTTTGAAGTAGCAAAAACTAAAGCTAAAAAAACTAAGAAACCTATTTTAATGTTATTCACTGGTAGTGATTGGTGTCCACCATGTAAGATGTTAAAAAAAGATTTTTTTAGTTCCGACGCATTTGTTGAAAAATCTAAAAATTTGATACTCTTATTAGTAGATTTTCCAAGGAATAAAGAGTTGATTACACCAACTCAAGAAGCTGCTAATAAGGTTTTAAATTCAAAATACGGAGTAAGATCTCTTCCAACAGTTATTGCTGTAAACTATAAAGGGGAAGTATTAGATAAAATTAAAAGCTATAATTCAAACCGTGATACACGTTATCATTTTGAGTTTATAGATAAGCTTTTGAAATGAAATGTTAACTTATCATATAAAAAAAAGGAACGCAATGCGTTCCTTTTTTTTGTATAAATTAATTGTTGTTTTATTCGTAATTGGTATAATCAACAATTTCTAATCCGTATCCAATCATACCAACACGTTTTTCATGCTGACTGGTATTAGATATTAAGTTAAGTTTATGGATATCTAAATCGTGTAAGATTTGAGCTCCAATACCAAAATCTTTTATATCCATTTTAATTCTAGGTGCTCTAATATTACCTTCAGATTGATTAGATTTTAATTTTTCTAATCTACTTAATAAGTTTAAAGATGGACTTTCTTGGTTAATAAAAACATAAGCCCCTTTTCCTGATTTGTTAATTAGTTCAAAAATACCTTCTAATTTCTTATCAGTATTAAAAGTAAGTGTATCTAGTATGTCATTATTTACTAGAGTAGAGGTTACGCGAACTGTAACGGCTTCATCTTCGGTCCAAGTACCTTTAGTTAGTGCTAAATGCACTTGATTATTTGTAGTTTGTTTGTATGCTCGTAATCTATAAGTTCCAAAACGAGTTTGTATTTCAAAGTCTTCCTTTTTTTCAATTAATGAATCGTGTTCCATTCTGTAAGCAACTAAGTCTTCAATGGAAACAATTTTTAAATCTAATTTTTTGGCAACTTTAATTAATTGTGGTAAACGAGCCATTGATCCATCGTCATTCATGATCTCTACAATCACTCCAGCTGGCTTTAACCCTGCTAAGCGTGCAAAATCAATAGCAGCCTCTGTATGTCCAGTTCTACGTAAAACACCACCTTCTTTAGCTTTCAAAGGGAATATGTGCCCTGGTCTGTTTAAATCGTGTGGTTTAGTATCATCTTTAACTAATGCCTGAATAGTTAGAGCTCTATCACTTGCTGAGATACCTGTAGTAACCCCTTGGCCATTTAAATCTACAGAAATTGTAAATGCTGTTTCCATTGGGTCAGAACTATTACTAGTCATCATATTCAATTTTAACTCATCACATCTTTTTTCAGTAAGTGGAGCGCAAATCAAACCTCTACCATGAGTAGCCATAAAATTCACCATTTCCGGAGTGATTTTTTCGGCAGCTGCTAAAAAATCACCTTCATTTTCTCTGTCCTCATCATCAACAACAATAATTACTTTTCCTTGTCTGATGTCATCAATTGCATCGTGTATATTGTCAAGTTGAATTGTTGAGTTGTTATTCGTTCTTGTCATTTTGTTCTTGTTAAGTAAGATTAGAATCTCCTTTTTTGTTTTTTGATATTTTGGACCAAATAGTACTAAAAAATATAGTTATACCATCAGTATTAAATACTCCTTTGTCCGATGTTGCGTTTCTTGTTAATATAATACCTAGAGGTAGTAGGATAATTGTGGATAGCCAAGCGCCTATAAGTGTAGATAGAGCTCCTTTTTCAGCGCTATTTTCGGCGAAAATGCCAATAAAATAATAAGTTAAAAATAAAAGAATGGCTAAAACCATAGGTAAACCCATACCTCCTTTTCTAATAATAGCTCCTAGTGGGGCTCCAATAAAAAATAGAATAAAACAAGAAATTGCAAGTGCGAATTTTTTATGAAATGCAATTTTATGTAAATTTAAATTTGAAGTTTTAAATACGAGCAATTTTTCACGGTTTTCTATTGCAGTGTATGAATTCAGACTATTACTAATTGCTTGTTGGTATATGTTGCTCTTTTCTTGATTGTTAAAAAGAGTAATTAAATCACCTTTAAAATATGGTATAGAATCATTAGCTATTTGTTTGCTTTTAGTCAGGTTTTTCTTACCAATAAGTAGTTTTCCTTTTGAAAGCTCTGTGCCAGCTAATGAGGAATCAATATTAAGCTTCTTTTTGATTTCTGATAATTTAATTTTATGAAGCTGAAGTCCGTTATATATGTTATTTATGTCCTTACTGTTCTCGGAGGATATTTTTTGCTCTAATGAATCAATAGTAGGGATTAATTCATTTATTTTCAACATTCTGTAAGTAACTACACTTGTTACTGTTTCGGTTTGATTTAATTCTGACAAGTCGAAATTTTTAGTGTATTTTTTAAAATAACTTTTTGCGTGAGGCCTCTTTTTTCTTTTTACGGGGTCTTTCGTGTGAATGTCATTATAGTAATTACCGTCATGAAGTATTAACTGTAGTGTATTTGTTTCTTTATTTGATGCTATTTCACCAGTTTTCGCTTTTATGACAGTGCGGTTTTTGTTGTTTTCTGTAAAAAACACGATAACGTTTTCTAGTAAATTACCTTTATCACCTATCTTTTTATCAACCTTAATTGTTATTCTGTCACCAATTGAATTAAACTGACCTTCTGCAATAACCATCTCTGGAGATTGTACAGCAATCTGTCGTCTTAAATTTCGTGATTTGTATTCCCCCCATGGGACTACATTATTAGCAAAGAAAAATGTGGTAATACTTAAAAGTAGAATAAAAATCGATACACCTCTCATAGCTCGCTGTAATGAAATACCTGCTGATTTCATTGCGGCAAATTCATAATTTTCAGCAAAATTACCAAAAATCATTATTGAAGTTAATAATATGGTTAACGGAAGAATAAGTGGTACTAGAGTGGGGAGTAGGTATACTAAAAATTTAAAAACAATTATTAAATCCAAATCTTTACCTGCCAATTCCTTTACAAAAAGCCAAACAGATTGTAGAATGAAAATAAAAATAAGGATTGTAAAAACGCTAAAAAAGGTTTTTAAAAACGTAGTTAAAATGTATCGGTCTAGTATTTTCAAAATGCCTTATTCGTTAAAATAATAATCGTTGTATTTATTTTTGTCAAAAATAAATAAACTTTCCGAGATAGGCTGATTAGTTTTAAAACTATTAACAGTTAATGTTACTACTGAGCCATTCTTTCCATTATGTATAACATTGTAGATGTTTTTGGTATTTGCATCAATACCTAAAAGGATGTATTTGTTTTCTGAATTGGTATCAATAGGTATTAATTTTATATATTGAATTGAACGTCCTTTTATAGGTAGTTTTTTATCCCAAACATAAGTAAATCCTTCTTGAAAAAAAGAAAGCATTTTTGAAGGAGTATTTTTGTTATCTTCTTCTTCAGAAGCATTTGTAATAGTAATTTCTTCGTCTTCACTGTTAATAGTGTATAGTTTTTGGCCGTCAAATAAACTAGTAACACCTAAAACATTCACAAGATATTGTTCTCCTTTTAAATATACATTTCCTTTGTAGTTTTGGTCTATATTTTCAGCTTCATTATTTAAGCTATATTTAAAATCGATACTAATATTTTTGTGACTTTTTATTTTAGTAGATACTTCTTCTAAATATTTTTTTGCTTTTTCTGAATTTTGAGAAAAACCGGAGAAACTAATTAATACTACTAAACAAATTGCTATATATTTTTTCATGTTTTTTTGTTTGTTATTCATTTGCTAATAATTGATCTAGAGCAATTAAATCAGGTACTAAAACTAATCGGGCTTTACTGCCTTCAAAAGGGCCTACAATTCCAGCGGCTTCTAATTGATCAATTAATCTACCTGCTCTATTATATCCTAATTTTAATTTCCGTTGTAATAAAGAAGCTGAGCCTTGTTGCGCTGTAACTAGTACTTCTGCCGCTTCTCTAAATAATTTATCACGCTCTGAAATATTATTATCAAGATCCGTGCCACCCTCTTCACCTACATATTCTGGTAATAAGTATGCGTCAGGATATGCTTTTTGAGCTCCAATAAATTCAGTTATTTTTTCAACTTCAGGAGTATCAACAAATGCACATTGTATACGTATTAACTCGTTACCTTGTGTGTATAACATATCCCCTCTACCAATTAATTGATTAGCACCCCCTGTATCCAAAATGGTTTTAGAGTCAATACCTGTCATTACTCTAAAAGCAACTCGAGCAGGGAAATTGGCTTTTATCATTCCTGTAATTACGTTTACTGACGGACGTTGAGTAGCGATAATTAAATGTATACCAATTGCACGAGCTAATTGTGCTAAACGAGCAATAGGAGTTTCAACTTCCTTACCTGCTGTCATTATTAAATCGGCAAATTCATCAACAACTAAAACGATATAAGGTAAAAACTTATGACCATCATTTGGGTTTAATTTACGCTCCTTGAATTTTTTATTATATTCAACAATGTTTCTACAGTAAGCGTTTTTAAGCATTTCATACCTATTGTCCATTTCAATACATAATGAATTTAATGTATTGATTACTTTAGAGTTGTCAGTTATAATAGCTTCTTCACTATCAGGTAGTTTTGCTAAGTAATGTCGTTCTATTTTATTGAATAAAGTAAGTTCAACTTTTTTAGGATCAACCAAAACAAACTTAACTTCAGCTGGGTGTTTTTTATATAATAATGATGTTAAAATACAGTTAAGTCCTACGGATTTTCCTTGTCCTGTAGCTCCAGCCATTAATAAGTGTGGCATTTTTGCTAAATCAACAACGAGTGTTTCATTACTAATAGTTTTACCAAATGCAATAGGTAGTTGCATTTCAGCTTCTTGAAAATTCTTTGACGCAATTGCTGAACGCATGGAAACCATTTGAGGTTTTTTATTTGGAACTTCAATACCTACGGTACCTTTACCAGGCATCGGTGCGATAATTCTAATACCTAATGCTGCTAATGATAGCGCAATATCATCTTCCAAATTTTTAATTTTAGAAATCCTAACACCAGCCTCTGGAACAATTTCATATAGGGTTACAGTTGGTCCTACAGTAGCTTTTATAGTAGAAATTTCAATCTTGTAATTTTTTAATGTAGTTACAATTTGATTTTTATTGTTCTCTAACTCTTCTTGATTTATAGTAATTCCTTTTCCTCCAGTGTAATCCTTTAATAAATCAATTGTAGGAAATTTAAAGTTGCTCAATTCTAAAGTTGGGTCAAACTCTCCAAAATCTGCTACTAATTTATCGGATAGATTATCAGCAACAGTTTTTTCTTCTTCCATTACTTCAACTTTCATAGATAAGTCATCATCTTCTGAACTATTAATAATTAGTTCTTCTTTTGGTATCTCAGTTGTTAATGAAGGCTCTAGAGTTGGTTTTTCTACTTCTATATGTTGTTTTTTTGATAAATCAATTTCTGTAGAAATAGTATTTTCATTTACAAATTCTGAAATTATAGCTTCATCAGAGTCTTCTGTAACTGAATTGTCTTCTTGAAGGTTTTCTTTTTTTATTGCAGTACTGCCTTCTTTCCTTGAATTGTTTAGAAAAGAACCAATAACATCAGTTGTAATTTTAAATCGTGTAATTAAATAGGTAAGGAATAAAAATAGTAATAAGATTGCTGTTCCGATTTTACCTAAATAATCTTGTAAATAATCATTAACTTCAAAACCGATTGTACCACTTAAAATTGAGGTATTAAAAAAGCCTAAGAAAATTGAAATCCAAATAGCTACAAGCACTCCCCAATACCATCTATTTTTTAAAGCTTCAATGCTAGTGTTTAGTAAAATAGTAATACCCGATAAGCAAATTAAAATTGCGAATAGGATAGAGGCAATACCAAACCCTTTATAAATAAAAAAATGTGAAATTGTTGCCCCAAAGATATTAGTAATGTTTTCAGTATTAGATGTACGAGATAAGTGTCCTATTTCACTTTGATCAGCTTTCCATGAAAAAAGATATGAAACAAAAGCTATACACATTAACAATCCTAAAAGAAATAAAAAGCTTCCTAAAATAGTTTTATGTTGCTTGTTTAGTATAAACTTTGGTAAAGTAAATTTTGAAACTTTACTTTTTGGATCTTTTGTTTTTTTCTTCTTTGGCATTTTAAAGTAAATATTTAGAGTGCAAATACTTTTGGTAAGTAGATAATTAAACCGATTATTGTTGCTGATATGGCAGCAATAAAAACAGCTCCTGCTGCTATATCCTTTATTAACCCTATTTTATTATGAAATTCAGGATGGATGAAATCTGCAATTTCTTCAACAGCAGTATTTAACCCTTCAATACTTATAATTAACCCAATAGAAAGTATTTGAAACATCCATTCTGTTGTTGATATTTTAAAATAAAAACCAGCGATAGTTAATAATGTAGCAATTGTAAATTGAACCTGTATACTAGCTTCAGTACGAAGTAAAATATAAGCGCCTTTAAGTGCATATTTAGCACCTTTCATTCTACCAAGAATAAAGCTATCTTTTTGTTTTGTCATGTAAAAATGTGGTTAAAGTGCTTCGAAAGCAGCTTTGTAATTTGGTTCATCAACAATTTCTGCTATTTGCTCAGTATGAGTAATTATTCCATTTTCATCAATTACGATAATTGCTCGTGAGTGTAATCCTTCTAAAGGACCATCAATAAAATCTAAACCATAAGATTTCCCAAAACTATTATCTCTAAAATCAGATAAATTAATAACATTATCAAGTCCTTCAGCTCCACAGAAACGCGCTTGAGCAAAAGGTAAATCTCTTGAAATACACAATACAGTTATATCGTCAATTTCATTTAATTCTTTATTAAATTGCCTTACAGATTGGGCACAAGTTCCTGTGTCTATACTTGGGAAAATGTTTAAAACAATTGCTTTCCCCTTATAATCGTTTAAATTTGATGTAGATAAATCTGTTTTTACCAATGTAAAATCAGGGGCTTGGCTCCCTATTTCGGGTAAATTACCTGATGTATTTATAGAATTTCCTTTTAAAGTTACAGTTGCCATAATAGTTTATTTTATAAGTGTATCAAAGTACGTCAAAATCTATTGATTACCGAAAATAATAATGAAAAAATTAACATAAAAAAAGCGCTCCTAAGAGCGCTTTAAATTTCTATATGTACAGATGTATTAGTTTTGTTGTGCTAAGTACTCAGCAGTTGCAGCGTGGTTAGCTTGCATACCGTCTTTCCCTTTGCTCCAGTTTGCAGGACAAACTTCACCGTTAGCTTCAAAAAATTGTAAAGCATCAACCATACGTAATGCTTCATCAACGTTTCTTCCTAATGGCAAGTCGTTTACTAATTGGTGGCGTACAGTTCCTTCTTTATCGATTAAAAATAGTCCTCTGTAAGCAATTAATTCACCTTCAGCAACCATCAAACCTTCATCATTGTAGTACATATCACCTGCTAAAACATCATAGTTTGCAGCAATAGTTTTGTTTGTATCAGCTACTAAAGGGTACGTAACACCTTTAATTCCACCTTGCCCTTTATCTACTTGTAACCACCCGTAGTGAGATTGTTCAGTATCGGTTGATACACCAACAATAGCTACGTTTCTTGATTCAAAATCAGCTAATTTTTCTTGAAAAGCGTGTAATTCAGTTGGGCAAACGAAAGTAAAATCTTTTGGGTAAAAGAATAAAATTACATCTTTCTTTCCTAAGTATTGATCTAATGAAAAGTTTTCAGCAAACTGATTTCCATTTATTACTGCTTGCGCATTGAATTGAGGTGCTTTTTTTCCTACTAATACAGCCATATTATATTTTTTTTAATTGAATGTTAATTTTTGTTATGCAAATATACATATGAATTATCTGGTATAACATGAAGTGTTATTTAATTTTTCTATGGTACGATAAGTTATTTTAATTTATCTATTTCTACATAAGAAATAAGGCTATTAAATTGAATTTCTGTTTGTATTGCTACTTTAATTGAATAACAAATGACTACTATAGTAACGTTATAGTATTACCTTTTTTGGATTTCCTAGCAGTAATAAGAGTTATTTGTGTATCAACTAAAATTAGTTTATTACATGAAAAAAGTTACGCTTAAAAGTATTTTATTGTTGCTTGTTTTGGGAATTTGCTCAGCAGGTTTTTCTCAACAACGTAAAAACAATAATGAAAATAATAGTAAAAAAACGGAATTACAATTAGTAGCCGAGAGTCAACAACATTATAACGAAACAGGTATTGTTAAATGTTATAGTATTGAAAATGAAAAAAAATTAAAAGCAAAGTTTCCAAGCAGAGCTACCGAAGCTGAATTTGAGCAATGGTTGGCTCCTAAAATTGTAGCGTTTAAAAAACGTCAAGCTACTGAAAAAATGGCAGTAACAACGATACCTGTTATTTTTCATGTTTTTACTAATTGTGAAGGAACGGATAATGTTTCAGCGGGATTAATTCAAGCTCAATTAAATCAATTAAACTTAGATTATGCAGATTTATCAGGAAGTCCTTTTGGGTTCTCTGCCGATACAGAAGTTCGATTTTCTTTTGCTCAAGTAGATCCTATGGGAAACATTTTACCTGAATCGGGGATTAACAGAATTATTGATTATGGAAAAGGGCCTTTTTCTCAAACCGAAATACAAGGAACTATGAAAGCGGTAACTCAATGGGATCCTACTCAATATATGAATATTTGGGTAGCCGACATATCAGGAGGTTTACTGGGGTGGGCTCAATTTCCAGATAGTACAGGTTTAGACGGGCTAAGCCCTAGTTATGGAGCGGCTAATACTGATGGAGTTGTAATAAGGTCTCAGTCTGTTGGGGCTGTAGCAAATCCTAATCCTGATGGTGGGCAATATGCTTCTGGGAGAACATTAACCCATGAGGTTGGTCATTGGCTAGGACTAAAACACCTTTGGGGTGATGGCGATTGTACTCAGGATGATTATTGTACTGACACCCCAAACTGTACTGGTCAGTTTTTTGCAGGTGCTGGACAACCAACAGGTTGCACTGGGTCTTTTCAATGTGGATCCACTAGGCAAATAGAGAATTACATGGATTATTCGGATGACACTTGTATGAATACTTTTACTGCAGATCAGAAAGCTAGAATTCAAACTGTTTTAGGGGCATCTCCAAGAAGAGGAGTACTAGGCACTTCTACTGTAGATAATGTAGTTGGTCCAGTAGTTTATATTGAAATGTGTACAGGTACTTTGGTAAATGAAGGATCAGGTTGTGATTATTTGGATATGGTATTGCAAGTTGGAAAATCGAAAGTTTCTACAGCAGCAGAAACAATTACAATTAGTACATCTGGCACAGCTACAGAAAATATTGATTATCAAGTAATGACCTCTAGTTTAAGTTTTGCTGCAGGAGAAACTACAAAACAAGATTTTATAATTAGAGTATTTGAAGATGGTATCGTAGAAGCAGATGAAACTATTGTATTGGATTTGAATATTACTACTTCAGGTAATACAAATACTACGGATAATTCTAATCAAATTACAATTGTTATTAGCAATGATGATTTAGCAACAATACCTTCAATAGCTACCATTTTTTCTGAAAATTTTGATCCTCTAACTAATAATTTAAGTACTGAGAATCAAGACGGTGATGGTAACAGTTGGACTATAAGTAATGAAGCAACTTTCAGTACTTCAGTAGGATTCTCAGGAAATTTTGCTTTATCAAGATCATGGAACAACTCAGCATTAACTCCAAATAACTTTTTAATTACCCAATCAGCAATTTATATTCCTTCAGGGTTAACTGATATTGAACTAAGCTTTGATGCAGGTACTCTAGAGTCTGCCCCTTTTGATGCTGAACAATACTCAGTATACCTTACAACCTCTAATGATGCAACAGTTATTCAAGGAACAACAGCATTATATAATGAAGTTTTAAGTTTCCCTACAGGAGGTTTTAATACCCGAACAGTAGCTGTAGATCCTAGTTTTGCAGGACAAGTAGTTTATTTAACCTTCAGACATCATGACTGTACCGATATGAATACGATGATTATTGATAATATTTTAATAACAGGAACTACAAACGTGCAGACTGCATTAAATTCAGGTACACCTAATCAGGCTTCTTTACCTAGCTCAGGAACAATTTATGCTATTGATGACGCTAGTGCAAATATTATGGGAGCTATCACGAATAATAATGATGTTAACTACGGATGTGTAAATACATCCGTATCCAGAGCTTCTGGAACTTCACAAATTTATCAAACAGCTGGTGTTACTAATTATGCCATGGGAAAAACCTTTACTATTAGCCCAACATCAGTGCAAGCAGGTGGAGACGCAACATTAAAATTTTATTTTACTGAAGAGGAGATAGCTGCATGGGAAACTGAAACTGGAAATATTAGAACTGATTTAATGGTGATCAAAGATAATGGATCATCGGAAGAGGCAGTTCCTATAATAGGAGTTTTCGGTTCAGGAGTTACTTTAGAAGCATCATTTACTTCAGGGATTAGTGGTACTTATTATTTTGCTAAAATGAACGTTTTAGGATTAACAGCTAATACATTTGAGGTTTTTAATGTCTATCCTAACCCAACTAATGGAATGATAGAAGTGTTACTAAGTACTATTGATGATGTACATGTGTCTTTGGTAGATATTAGAGGGAGGAGAGTTTACTCAGAGGAGTTTACTCATAATTCAGAGCTCTTTATACAATTATTTAATTTCAGGAATTTAGATTCAGGAGTTTATTTAATAAGTATAGTGAGTGGGACTAAAAAAGCAATCAAAAAAATTGTAATTCAATAAATTGTAAGGCTTAAGATATATGTTAGTATTATAACTATTATTGGAGTTGTTGGGTTAGGTTTCCTAATAACGATAAAAGTCTGTTCTTTTTTGGAACAGGCTTTTTTTAGTTTTTATTGATAGTATTGGTTAAATAAAACTTATAAATGATCGGAGTAACTAGAATGATTTCACAAGTTTTTTTAAACAATATTAGGGCTTGGATCACAAATACTGGTTAATTTTTTTAAAATGAGTACTAAAGCTTTACTATAGTAACTAAATAGTATTCTCTTTTTAAATTTTATATAATATACTGATGGTTATTTGATTATTAAAACAATCAAACATTTAAACATGAAAAGAATTACTTTATTATTTGCAATGCTATTATTTAGCTTTGTAGCGTTTTCTCAATCTATTATTATTGGTTCCGATACGGATATTACCCCACCAGCCTTTGGGCAACCTACTGATTCATATAATCAGTCATTTAAATATCAGATGCTAATTACATCAGCAGAACTTAGTGTTTCGTTAGCTCCTTATACGGAACTTACTGCTTTAGGGTTTTCTATAGCAAGTGATAATGCGGTAGGAGATCTAAATGGGTACACTATCAAAATGGGGCATACTACTACAACTGAGCTTGCTTCAGTTCATGATGCATCTCCAACTATAGTAGTGAAGAATCCATTTAATTATAATCCAGTTGTAACTGCACCAGGAGTATTTGATATGATAACTTTTGATACTAATTTTGTTTGGAATGGAGCAGATAATGTTCTAGTAGAAATTTGTAAGGATATAAATGCTAATGCAGGAGGATATCCTTTTGGTCAAGTAAGGGTTAGTCCTACAACATTACCTAGTACAAGATATTTTAGAGGAGATGGAATTGAAGCTTGTGGAGAAAATACAAATATGTCAGTAGATGTTGGAAGACCAAATATGAAATTTACATATACAACACTATCAGTTGATGACCTTTATTTGACTGAAGGATTTAAATTTTACCCAAACCCTGTAAGTAATATTCTTTACGTATCTGGAAAAAGTGCTATTGAAAGGTTACAAATAGTTAACATGTTAGGGCAGGTTATTAAAACTGATTCGCCGAATATGAATACATATCAATTAGATTTCTCTAGATTATCAGCGGGTATTTACTTAGTAAAAGCAAGTATAAAGAATGCTGAAGGAACTTTTAGAATAGTGAAAAAATAAATATTAACCTTATTTTTTTTTGAATTAAAGCCTGTATTTTTAATACTGGTTTTTTTACTGTTATCCCGTTCTGAAATAAGTTGGTACAGAATCGACTTACTGTATGATTCAATCAAATAGATTAAGGAAAGAAAACCTTAGCCTAATTTTTAAACGCCCCAAAACGTGAGCTTTTTATTATAATATTAGCCGAATAAAATTATTGACGATATTGAGTAGCTTAGCTATTTAATCAGGTTGCGACAAGGGGTTAACTTGCTTTATTTGATTCTAGCGATATATTTATATGTCTTTTAGTTGTGTATCAATCATAAAACGGTACTATAGTATTGTAATAGTATAGTATGTTTTTTCGTTAACCCTAAGTTTTTTCGTGATTTGTAGAAAATTAAATCACTTAATTATGAAAAAAGATATTTACATAAATAACAGTGCATATAGTGTAGCTGGTGAAGTTTTCTTTAAGTTAGAATCTGTTCAACAAGAAATGCAGGAGTTGGTAAACCAAGATCAATTTAAATCGGATAGCTATAAAAATTTAAAAAAACTTTTTGCTTCTTTTTTGAAATTGGAAATAAAAAAAAATAAGATCACCAATGAAAAGGTAAATTCTGATATATATTATTATACGCGTTAATATTAAAACACAAATGTTTTTTCATACTTTTATTATTGGTTGATAAAGTATATTAATTCGGGAGAAAAGGTCAGCTGAGAAGCTGACCTTTTTGTTTATCCTATTTATTGCGGTTTCATAAGAGGGAAATATAGTAGTCTTTTTGTAAAATGGTCATAAACGGGGAGAGGATATTAAAATAATAATTATACTCTCTTAAATTAGCTTAAAACTCTATTGAACGCATAGAAAAGACTAAATAACTTTATCAATGAGTCTTTTATTTAAGCTTGAATAAAAGAAGCGCTATTCTTGTTATTAAAAATGTATTTTAACTAGATTAGGACAATATTTACCATTAGAGAATGATTATATGAATCAGAATAATAATATGTTCGAAACGAGTGATTCTACCTATAAATAAAATATTATTGTTAAAGGTAAAGTAGTTTACTTTAAAACTTTTGATATGGTATATAAAAAAACGCCTCAAAGTTAATTGAGACGTTTTTACCCGAATTAAATAGAATACCCGAATTCTACTTACCGTTAAATATTTTTACTTGCTGGCTAACTCATTGATAACACTTTCAAACTTACTATTCTGTTCCTCTAAAACACGTATTTCTTTTTCCTGTTCTTGTATTGCTTTAGTTAAAACAGGGATAATTTCACTATAACTAATTCCTATCCTGCGCATTTCTTCTTTTACTAATACACCAGGATTTTCTTCATATTCTTTCCATTGATGCATCTGGATAGCTTCAGGAATTACATTAAGTACTTCTTGAGCAATTAACCCTAATTTGTTTTCTTTTTCATCCTCAGGAATTACAAAGTTGTCAACTTTTTCTTCTTTCCATTTAAAAGAAACCGTACGTAATTTTAAAATTTCAGATAACCCGTATTGTAAAGGAGTAATATTGGTTTTTAATCTTTTGTCAGAGGTATTTATAACTCCATTTGTTGACCATACTTCCTTCCATCTATTTGTTGATGAACCAAGGTCTATACTATTATCTGTTAATGGGGAAAAATTATCACTGGTAATAAGCGATGGACCTGATAAATCTAAATATTCAACAGAGCCGATACCTACATTTTTAGTTCCCTTTACATGTATATTAAATACAGTATCACCAACGTCTCCAATTACAATATTTCCTTGGTGATACATTTGGTCTGCGTTAGAAATACCTCCTGTAGAGAAAGCCCAGTCGTTATCAATACCAATATTTTTCCAAGTAGCAACACCATTGGCATCAGAAGTTAAAAGCTTTTTTGGATAGTTATTTCCGTCTTTAATTTGTAAGGTAGGGCTAGCGTTTGTTGTTATTTTAATATCATCTAAAAAGGCAGCATCACTGTAAAAAGTTCCATTACTTACTTTTTTGAATTCCCATTTAAACGTATAGGTTCCACCTAGTAATGGTAGGGAAAAGTTTTCCCAAGGTTCTGCATCTCCAGACCATTGTTCTTTTTCTACACCATCAATTGTAAATGTTAATTTATCCATAGAAAGGCAATCGGTACTTACTGCAAAAGATATATTTCCTCCTGTAGCAGGTATGGTGGTTGTATAGGCTACCCATGAGTTTTGATCTTTTACGATAATATCATTTTTAGATCCTATACCTCCAGAGTTATACTCTCCAGCAGCACTTGTTGTAATCCACGGAACATCTCCTCCTGAAGTTAAAGTACCTAAAGTATTGCTTTCAAATCCTTCATCAAGCGGTATGGAAGCTAGTGTAGCTGCCGTAAAATGTAATTTTGCAGTAGGGTTTGTTGTGTTAACCCCTACATTGGCGTTACTACCAACTCGCATAACTTCTGTACTATTGGTACCTAAAACAAAATCCTGCGCATCTGTAGTTCCTAATAAATTAGTTGAAGGAGAAGTCCCTGCGTTACCTGTCAATTCCCAAGCTTGCCCTCCACCACTGCTAATTGGAGTCCATATAGTACCGTCATAGTAATAAAAGCCTGGAGTATTATCCAGCTGATATATTAACAATCCTGTTGCTGGGCTACTGATAGCGTCACGTTGTACTTCAGTCATACGTGGTGTCAAAAAACCTCGGTTAGTATCTGTAATATCAAGTATCGAGCTTGGGTCAGGACTAGTAGTCCCAATACCTACCTGGGCAAAGATTGGAAACGCGGTAAGTAATATAAATAGGGTGAATAAATTTTTCATAATCTTGTATTTTTATATTGAATCCCACCAATGGGTTTAATTTTTTGAGGCTGTTGAATGGAAAATTATAGTTCCTATACCAAAATTGTAGTCATTCAAAATGCGTTTATCCGCAAAATGCTTTAGGGGTTTAACGTTTTAATTAAGCACTCTATTTCTTTATTTTGAGCTTTAATTTCCTCGATAATGTTTTGGTGTTCCTGAGTAGCTTTAATAACTACCGGAATTATTTCGCTATAGCTTACCGCTAAATAATCGGTTTCATTTTTAACATAGGTGTTTGACGTTTCTTCACCAACCATATTCCATTCGTGGGTTTGTACCACTTCTGGCAGTACCTTTTGTAATTCCTGAGCAATAAAACCAATTTTTATCGTTTTTTCATCTTCAGTTAGCACGGTTCGTCCGTATTGTTCCTTTTTCCATTTATAAGAAACTGGGCGAAGTTTTAGTAAAGCGCCTAAACCATAGTTTAAAGGTGTAATATCCGTCTTATCACGTATGTCTGAGGTATTTATGGCACCATTTACAGCAAATACTTCTAACCATTTTTTTGAAGTTAATCCCAATGATAGATTAGTATCTGTTAAGGGAGAAAAACTATGACTGATAAAAGTCTCAGAGCTTCCGTCACGTATATATTCATCAGATCCGATACCAATTTCAGTACTTTCTGTATAACCATTCCAAATATCTAATTGTAAATTAACTAATGTATTTGCATTTACAGATCCTATAACTACTTTACCAGTATGATACATAGGGTCGACGTTCGTGCTACCACTAGAAAAATTCCAATCTTCATCGGAGCCTACTAATGCCGAAGGATCTGTCCAGGTAGCATTTCCGATGGCATCAGAATAAAGTACATATCCGTCATTTTCATTACCATCCTGAATACGTACTATAGGTGTGGCAATGCCAGAATTGATTTTAATATTATCGATGCTTATATCGTAATTCTGCCAAGCATCTTTTAATTGAAAACGAACAGAATAAGTATCCCCAGGATTAGCAATGCTTACAATCTGAGAGAGTGAACCTACATCATTACTGGTTAGCGGCCCTAGTATCGTAACTTCTGTAGTTGAACTTGTTTCATTATACAAGCTTACTGTAAAATCTCCTGATCGGTGATAATAACCATATACAAAATCAAGGTTAATCGTACTAAAATTAACAGCACCCAATGCAAGAACCAAAGTAGCGTCTTTTTGATGTGTAAAGGTGTCATTCCTATTAATAACCGCTCTATTACCTATACAATAGTCACAGTCAAAAGAACTGGCAGGAAGTGGCTCTATTTCTTGAATCTCCCATACAGTAGGGTTTAGATTGGCTGGATCATTACCATCTATTTGGTATATATTTAAAGCTGTATTGGTTGAAGTAATTCCGCTAGGTGTTGATTGGAAATCTTCATAAGTGTTGTATACTGATGAAGCATCTGTCACAGATAATAAAGCACTGGGGGTAGTGGTTTTGATACCAATATTTCCATCAGCAGTAATTCTAAAAGCTTCGGTATTATTGGTAGCAATTACTAAATCTTGAGCATCTGTAGTTCCTAACATATTTACTACAGGGCTTGTACCAGAGTTTCCTAGGATATCCCATCCGTTTCCTCCACTTCCAAAGGTAATCCAGCTAAAGCCATTATAATAGTAAAAATTTGGATTATTATCTGTTTGATAAATCAACAATCCCGAAGCTGGTGCACTAATGGCGTCACGCTCAGTTTCAGTCATTCTAGGGATTAATACTCCTTTGGAGCTATGTGTAATGTCTAATGCAGCAGATGCATCTGGAGTTGTGGTTCCAATACCTATTTGAGCCTGTACTTGTGTAGCAGTAAATAGGATGATTAGTAGGGTGTATATACGTTTCATAGTTCTTATTTTTTTGTAGCTGCTAAAGCTTTAATATCTTGTAACAATGTCTCGTTTTTTTGTTTTAAAGCCAAAAGGCGTTCGTGTTGCTCTTGCTTTGCCTTTACCAATACAGCTACCATTTCTTCATAATTGATACCCATATATTTATTCTCTTTACGTATAAAAGTATCTGGTTCTTCTTCACTTTTAACCTTCCAACCATGAGTATAAACCACCTCAGGTACTATAGTAGCCACTTCTTGCGCTATAAAACCTAGTTTTAATTCTTTTTCAGCCTCTGGAATGGTAATTCCTCCTTGTTTTTCTTCTATCCAATTAAACGAAACAGGTTTTAATTGCATCAATTCTTTAATACCATATGACAAGACTTTAATGTCTGATTTTAAATTTCCGTCAGAAGTTTGAATACTTCCGTTAAGCGCATATATGGTTTTCCATCTGTTGGTTGAACTACCTAAAAACTCATCATCAGTTGTATCTGGAGCAAAATTATGACTGACAAATGTTTCGTTGTTTCCGTCAACAAATCTTTTAGGGTTGGTGGGAGAACCACCTATCGCAAAGATTGTTCCAGTGGGGTTTCCATTATCTACATCTAAAGTATGGGTTGTGGTTCCGGTACGTCCTATAACCACATTTCCTGTATGGTAAATAGGGTCGGCTATGGTATTACCGCTAAAAAACAACCAATCTGCATCATTTACGTCTAAACTAGTAGCAACTGTCCATGAGGCATTACCTAAATAATCAGATACTAATACACTATTAGTACCTTCATTACCATCTACAATTCTTAAAACTGGAGCAGTACCTACTATGTGTAAGGCTTCTGTTGGGGCATTGGTTCCAACACCTACCAAACCAGTGGAACTTACACGTATTGCTTCAGTACTATTTGCACCAATGGCTAAACCTTGGGCGTCTGTGGTACCTACTTTGTTAGTTGTAGGTGATGTTGCTGTATCACCAAAAAGATCCCAACCAGATCCTCCGCTACTAAATGTTTTCCAAACAGTTCCGTCATAGTAGTAAAAGGCTTTGACAAAGTCAGTTTGATATACTAATAGCCCAGATATTAACAACCCAGTAGCTGGGTTTGTAATAGCTATACGTTCAGCTGCAGTCATACGAGGGATTAGTATTCCTTGTGAGTTAGATTTTAATTCTAACATAGCACTTGCATGTGGTGTAGTTGTTCCTATTCCAACTTGTGCATGGGATAATGCGGTAATGAGCAGTATTGAAAATAAGGTAATTAGTTTTGCTTTCATAAACTTTGTTTTTGGGTTAACAAATTTCAATTTTGAGAAGCCACAAAACTAGGAGAGGTTTACTATGAAAAAGAAAAATAAGAATACTATTTCAATACTATAGTACTCTTTTAGTACTGAATGTAGGTGTAAACATAGCCTATAAACACTAGTGTTACGTGTTATAGTATTTATAAGGCTGTTCTAGTTGAAATAATTGTTGTTGTGTAGTATAATATATTCACAATTGATATTTTTTTTTGGATTTTTTCAAGCCTAAATAGCTTTTAAGAATGCAACAAGATCATCACTTTTTGATACTCTTAACTTTTTACGAATAGAAAAACGGTAATTATTAACTGACTGTTGATTAATCCCCATTTGATTGGCTATTGATTTTGAAGGAAGTTCTAAAACTAAAAAAGTAGCTACTTTAATTTCTTTAGCAGTTAGGGTAGGGAATTGATTTTTCAAGCTAAAGGTAAAAGATTCTTGGTTTTTTTTAACTGCTTTGTTTAAAGCTATTTTTTCATTGTTTACGTTAATATTTTCCGTAATATAAAACTGTAAAGTATTAAGGGAATCTCTTACTTCTTTTTGTTCAGTTTCTTTTTTAATATGTTTAATTTTGTCAATACAGGTATCTTGAAACTTATTGCGCTCGTTAATATGTATCGCGTATTCAGTAATTTGATTGTTTTTATACTTCATTTCAGTATGAAGTTGTTCTTCCTTAAGTTTAACTACTTGGTTTTCTGCAAGCATTGTTTTTTTATGAATATTATTTAACTTTCGTTGTCGGTATAAAAAGAAAATAAGCCCGATTGAGAGTACCCCGAGTAGTATATTTCTATAATTACTCTTCGTTTTTTTAGCCTTAGCAGTAATTAATTCTTGATTTTTTACTTTTAAATCCTGCTCATAACTACTAATATCAAACTTGATTTTTAGGCTTTCAATTTCTTCAGCTTTTATTCTTGCTGTAATGCTATCTTGTATGGCACTGTATCTTTTATAGGATATGAGTGCTTTATGTGGCATGTTCATATCTTGGTATATTTCTGATAGACTCAAATGATTTTTTTTTTCAAAATCAGAAACTTGATTTTTATTTAATTTTGAGTGGTTTACGGCATTTTCTAAAATTTGAGCAGCTTGTTGTAAGTTCCCTTTTTTACGTGCTATAGAAGCTTTTGTATTGGCTATGCTAGGGTTTAATAATGTGTTATTAATTTGACTCATTAAGACTTCTGCTTTAGTCAGGTTTGTTTCAGCTTGCTCTAATGAATCTAAACTCAATAATGTTTCCGCATAGCTTGTATGGATATTAGCCTTTAAGAATTTATTACTCATTTGATCAAAAAGTGTAATGCCAGTTTCGTAACTCTCTTTTGCTGATGGGTAATTTTTTAAAATTTTATAAACGTCTCCAATATTGTTATAACATACGGTTTGGCCTAAGAAATCTTTTTCCTTTATGGTGTATTCTAGCGCTTTTTGAAAGTATTCTAGTGCTTTAGACTGTTCTTTGTCTTTTAAATACACAACAGCAAGACCATTATATACATTATAATAATGTTGCGTTAGTTTTAAACGAGTAGCTATTTCAAAGGCATGGTTGTAATATCCAATGGCTTTTTTTAGATTGTTGGTTTCTGCATTCGCTGCTCCAAGTCCAATAAATAGAGTAACTTTCTGATCTTCGGGCAATGATTTTTCAGCTTCCAAGAAATAACGGATGGCTTCCTTATTATTATAAATGGCTTGGTAGGTAAACCCCATAGTTCTTTTTACTATGGCTGATTTTGTAAAAAGATTGTTTTCCTCATATAATTTAATGGCTTTTTCTCCGTGTGTAATAGATGAGTCATGATGGCCAGCAAGGTAATGTGCACGGTTAGTTTTATCATGAGCTGTAGCTAGTAAAATATTATCGTCAATTTTTATTGCAATGTCTTCTAGTTGTTTGGTGTAAGAGAAAACACTATCAACACTTTTTTTGTTTTTAAAATATTGATTGCAAATTTTCAGCAATATTTCAGATTTTAGCTTGTCATTTGAAGTAGAATTCAAGCGTTTATTTAACTGTTTGATGTTATCTTGGGGGTACGCCAAGAAGCTAATAAAAAGAAGGATGAATAGAAATACTTTTCGCAGCATATTTTCGTAAATAAAACAATACCATTAAATTACTAAAAATAGCATGATAAAACAAATGCGAAGATAACTATTGAATTGTTCTCAAAAAAGCAACGAGATCGTCGTTTTTAGATAAGGCTAATTTTTTACGGATAGAAAAACGGTAATTATTTACAGACTGTTGATTGATTCCCATTTGGTTGGCAATAGATTTAGAAGGAAGTTCTAAAACTAAATAAGTAGCTACTTTTATTTCTTTAGCCGTTAGTCTTGGGTATTTGTTTTTTAAGCTGAAAACAAAAGAGTCCTCTGTTCCTTTAGCTCTTTTATTCAATGCTATTTTTTCATTATTTACAGTAATATTTTCATTGATGTAAAATTGTAAATTTGTTAGTAGGTCTTTCGTTTCTTTGTGTTTGGCTTCTTTTTTTATATTTTTGATTCTATCAACGCAAGTATTTTGAAATCTGTTACGTTCGTTTATATGTATGGCATATTCTGTAATCTGATTGTTTTTATACTTCATTTCAGTATGTAATTGTGTTTCTTTTAATTTTACAACCTGATTTTCAGTAAGCATTGTTTTTTTATTGATGTTATTTAGCTTGCGTTGTCTAAAAATAAAGAAAGTTAGTCCTAATAAAAGGACACCTAGTAAAATATTTCTGTAATAGCTCATGTTTCTTTTAGCTTTAGCAGATAACAGTTCCTGATTTTTTAAATTTAATTGTTGCTCATAATTACTGATTTCGTGCTTTATTTTTAAAGTTTCTAGTTCGCTAGATTTTAGTCTATCAGAAATACTGTCCTTTATAATATTAAAGTTTTTATATGCTGTAAGTGCTTTTTTGGGTTTATTAAGTTCTTGATATATTTCTGAAAGTTCGAAGTAGCTTTCTTCTGTAAAATCTGTTATTTCATTTTTATTAGATTTAGAGTGTGCTATTGCTTTTTGTAAATAACTAATAGCTTTGGGTAAGTTTCCTCTTGCTCTGTAGATTTTGGCTTTTAAATTTAAAATATCTGGAACTAATACTGTGTGATTGATACTTTTTAATAAGTTTTCTGCTTTCAGTAAATACATTTCAGTATTTTGTAATAGCCCTAAGTGAAGTAATGTTTCTGAATAACTTAGGTAAGTAGAAGCTTTTATATAGGTATGGCTAATTTTGTCAAAAAGTAACATTGCGGTTTCATAATGTTGTTTCGCTTTAGGAAAATTATTTAAAGAGATATTCATAGCACCTAAATTATGGTAGCATACGGCTTGCCCTAAATAGTCTTTCTTTTTTAGAGTGTAATTCAGTGCTTTTTGATAATGATTTATAGCTTCAAGATAGTTTTTGTTTTTGGTATAGGCTTGTGCTAAACCACTATAGATGATGTAATCATGATGCTCTAGATTTAAGTTTTCTGAAGTTTCTTTTGCTAAATTCAAATAATGTACCGCTTGTTCTAGGTTATTTGTTTGGGTGTAAGTGGTTCCAATACCTGTGTACACAATTATTTTTTCTTCTTCTGGAAGGTTTTTTTTTGCTTCAAGAAAATAACTGAGTGCCTTTTTATTGTTGTAAAGTGACAAGTTTGTCCAACCTAAGGTTCTTTTTACCAAGGCAGCTTCCATAAATAACTTGTTTTGATGATATAATTTAATAGCTTTTTCTCCACTTTTTTGAGCAGACTCATGATTGGCACTTAAATAATGGGCTCTTGCATTTTTATGACATGTCTTGGCTAGTAATATATTATCCGAAGTTTTTAACGCAATGTCTTTGAGTTGTTTTGTGTAAAGAAAAATACTGTCCGTGTTTTTTTTACTAGCAAAATAAGCATCACAGATATTTAAGAGGATCTTCGATTTTTCTTTGAGATTGGTTACTTCAGACAGTTGTTTCTTTAATTGCTGCGGACTTTCTTGAGTAAAACTAAAGAAACTGATCAACATAAAAATAAAGGATAGTGTTTTATGTAACATGATATTGATAATGTAATTATTAGTATGTAAAATTACTCCAACTGTATAGGTGTGCAATACTATAGTATTCCTTTAGTATTGTAAATACTGCGTATTCTTAGTTGGTTTTATGAAAAATGAAATTGTTGATACAATTACATGTAAACAACTGTAATTGTATAAGAAAGCAATACTATAGTATTGGTTTAGTATCACTGATTTTAGGTGTCATTTTTTTTTTTAGGTAATTTTCGATCCTAAACTAAGAAGATTAAGTAAAGAGATGGTATTACTACATGCAATAATAGGAATCGTTATTATAAGTTTAATAACAATATATAGAATAGATAAAATAAAGAAAATGAGGTATTATGGTTGTAAACTTTCGAAAATAAATAAATATAATAATTTACTAACGAAAGTATTTGTTAAAGATTTTCCTAATTAAAATATGAAGATACATTCTGTAAGGTTTATTTAATATGAAAAAGCCCACATAAATCAGCCCCAAAATACTATGTGTTATAGTTTTTGGTTAAGCAGCTCAATTTATTGAGGTGCTTTTTTATTTGTGACTATTAATGGAGATAATTCTCAAAACTGGTATCGAACGATATTTTTATCATAGTTTTATATAGATAATACTGTAGGTTTGTGATGGCCTAAAAAAAGACAGTCTTAAAATCACAAATACATATGACTTTAAGACTGTTTAAGGTTTCTTTTAATAAAAAAGGATTAACTATGCTTTTACTTTTATAATACTTCCTTTTATTTCCCTTATTTTAATATTTAAGGCGGCAAAAAATAAAGTTGTAAATGGACTCAGCCAGTTAAATATAGCATAAATAAAATATTCACCAACATCAACACCTAATACACCAGATTGGTATGCACCACATGTATTCCAAGGTATTAAAACAGAAGTTACTGTTCCAGAATCTTCTAGTGTTCTACTTAAGTTTTCAGGAGCTAAACCTTTGTCTTCATAGGCTTGTTTAAACATTTTACCAGGTATTACTAATGCTAAGTATTGGTCAGAAGCAATTGTGTTTAATCCTAAACAGCTAATTACTGTAGTAGCAAATAAACCAAAAACAGAATCGGCTAGCTTCAATAATGAACGTGTGATTCTTGCTAAAGCGCCAATACCATCCATAATACCTCCAAATATCATAGCACAAATAACTAAATAAATAGTCCAAAGCATTCCGTTCATTCCTCCAGAACTGAACAGTTCGTTTAATTTTTCATTATCGGTAACAATAGCAGTATCTGATAAAATAGAATTAACGATTGCACTAAAATTGGAGTCAGATAATTTTGCTAGTATTTCTCCTTGAAAAATAACTGAAAAAGCAGCAGCTAAAACTATTCCTGTACCTAAAGCAATTAGAGGCTTAGTTTTAGCGAGTATTAATGCGATAACAACTAATGGAACAATAAACAAATATGGAGTGGTATTAAAAGTTGTATCAATAGTGCTTAATAAATTACTCACATCCGCACTACCAGTTGTTGTAATGGTCATACTCATAACACTAAAAGCAATTAAAGTAATTACAATTGTAGGTATTGTAGTATAAGCCATGTATTTTATGTGGGTAAACAAATCTGTTCCAGCCATAGCAGGAGCAAGGTTTGTAGTGTCACTTAAAGGAGACATCTTATCTCCAAAATAAGCTCCAGAAATAACAGCACCAGCAATCATTCCTGTTGGAATTCCTAATGCTGAGCCAATCCCAATTAAAGCAATACCTACCGTAGCAGATGTAGTCCAAGAACTACCAGTGGCAATAGATATAATAGCAGCAATAATAACGGATGCAGGTAAAAATATTGCAGGACTTAACACTTGTAATCCGTAATAAACCATAGCTGGAATGATACCACTTATTAACCAAGTTCCTGCTAATGCACCTACTAAGAATAAAATCATAATAGGAATGAAAACACTTTTTAGATTTTCCCATACCTCAATTATCATAGTGTTTAAGGTAACTTTGTTTTTTAGACCGATAATAACCGTAATCGCTCCAGCAATTAATAATATAAACTGATTTGAGTAATCGCCTAACCATGCCCCATCTTTCAGAAAAATATTATAAGCAAGCATAGCCATCAATATGACAACAGGGATTAGTGCTTCCCAAATATTTAGTTCTTTATTTGATATGATTTTTTGGTCTTCTATCTTTATTTCAGATAAATTTTTATCGTCTTGCATTTTGAGGCTCTTTTTAGTGGGGTAATGTTACGATTTAAATGGCTTTTGTGCAAGAAAAAACCGCATAGCTATGAGTTATGCGGTTGTATGAAAATTTGAAATATGAATATTAACTTGCTAGTTCTCCAATCATTTGCACTTCGTTTTTAATAGTATTAAAGTTAGGAGAATGCATTGTAACGCGTTCAATTAATTTATTGTATTGCTCTTGTGTCCCATTTCCTTTTACATGAAATATAAATTTTAATTCTGGGAAACCAGGGTTAGCTCCTTGTTCAAGACCTAAAAAAACTTTATAATTATACTCTCCATCGATTTCTAATTTTAATTGATCAATATTTATATTCATTGCAGTAGCTCCTGCCATAAATGTTACAGCCATACAACCAGCAAGTCCTCCTAATAAATATTCTGATGGATTCGGTGCGCAGTTTACTCCTAGTAATTGTGTGGGTTCATCAATAGTGAAATTGAAATCTCTAACTATTTTATGGCTACCCAAAGTCATATTTTTAGTCTTTACAACTGTTTTTGTGCCGCTTTCCCAATTTAATTCTACACCGAAAACTGCTTTACCTTCTGTATTGTTTTCTTTTACTTCGTTAGCGTATTCGCTTAACCCTGCTATATTTATATTGTTTAGCATATCCAATTAGTTTTTAAAAGTTTTATGTATTGCTTGCTCAAAATCTGAAATTAAATCTTCTATATCTTCTATACCAGTAGATAATCTGATTAATCCATCATTAATTCCTATTACTTTTTGTTGGTCTTTTGTGAGGGAAGCCTGTGAGGTATTGTATGGTAAAGAAATTAAACTTTCTACACCACCTAAACTTGTTGCTTCTTTTGGTAACTTTAAGTAGTTTAATAAAGCATGTGCTTTTTCATCTCCTCCCTTAATCTCAAAACTTATCATTCCAGAGTTTTTGCCTTGCAATTGTTCCTTTGCTAATTCATGTTGATTATGAGATATTAAACCTGGGTAATAAACTCGGTTTATTTTTGAATGATTTTCTAGATAAGTAGCTAGTGCTAATGCATTATTATTATGCGTACGCATTCTTAATGCAAAAGTTTTTAAACTACGCTCTAGTAAAAAGCAAGCGTGTGGATCCATTGAACCACCATTTTTTAGCATTTGTGGCCAAATACGATCAACTAATTTTCGAGAACCTGAAACAGTTCCTCCAATTAAATCAGAATGCCCATTTAAATATTTAGTAGCAGAGTTTACAACTAAATCAACTCCTAAATCAAGCATTTTTACATTATAAGGAGTTAAAAAAGTATTGTCAATAACAACTCTTAAGTTGTACTTTTTACCTAAAGCAACTAACTTTTTAATAGGTGTTATTTTTAATAAGGGATTAGTAAGTGCTTCAAAATATAATACTTTAGTATTTTCTTGAATTGCAGCCTCAATTCCTTTTAAGTCGGTAGGGGAACTAAAAGTAACTGACATTCCAAATTTATCTAAATCTTCATATAAAAAGTTATATGTACCGCCATAAATATCTCTTGAGGATATTACATGACTTCCTTTATCTAATATAGATAGTAATGTTGATGAAATTGCTGCCATACCAGAAGAGAAAACTATAGAACTCTCTGCGTTTTCTAGTGAAGATAATTTTTCCTGTACACTCCACTGTGATGGGTTTCCATAACGAGAATAAATCATTTCATCTCTACCGCGTCCTTCTTCTATGGCCTCATATGATTTTTTATTAAGATGAAACGTAGAACATTGAAATATGGGTGTTCCTAACGCACCTGTTTTTGGATCATCATACTGCCCCGCATGAACTGACTTTGTAGATTCGCTATATTCTTGATAGCGATTATTGATAAGAGATGGGCCATTATCTCGTTTACGTTTTAAATCGTTAAACCAGATATCACCATTATCTCTTTTAAATTCTATGTCTTGGTAACTCTTCTTCATTAATTGTTAATTATGCAACTTTTTTATTTAATTTGGATTTGTGTTTTTCTGTTATGTGTTTTGTTTTTTTAGAAATATATTTACTCAGGTATTTTGCATCTTTTTTTACACCTCCTAAAGTAGCAGAACCCCTAGTATATAGCCAGGGTAAACCAAGAAAATATAAGCCTTCTACACAATCACTAACTCCTCTGTAATTTTTTGGATAATGACTATCGTCTAATTCAACATTATCTATCCAGCTAAAATTAGGTTTGAATCCTGTAGCCCAAACAATGTTTTTAATATCACTAGTATTTTGTTTTTCAAAAACGATAGATTCATTGTTGGCATCTAATGTTCTACCAACGCATGTCACATTCTTTTTCTTAAACAATGTTTTTACATCAGTACCTATAACTGGTTGCCCGCTTGTACTTAGTTTTTTTCCTATCCAAGAATATTTATGTGCTGTTAAAAAACCTATTCTGCTAAACCACCACCATAATGTTTTTCCTAATATTTCTTGCGGAATAGAAGTTATGTTTGTATTACCAGAAAAATAAACATCTCTATCTGTTTTAGAAACTTCGTTTAATATCTGAACTCCAGAATCTCCAGCACCAACAACTAAAGTAGCGCCATCTTGTAATTGATCAGGACTTTTGTAGTGTTCACTATGTATTTGTAAAATATCTTTTGAAACTTTTGTATGACATGATGGTGTAAAAGGTTTATGAAACGGACCCGTTGCTACAATTATATTCTTTGCTTCAAATTTTTTAGAATCACTTTTCAGTGTGAAAATTCCATTTTTTTTCTTTAGCGAAGTTATTTTATGATTAAATTCTATTGGAATTTTAAATTTTGACACATATTCTTTCAAGTAATTTGCGACTTCGTATTTATCAGCGTAATGCCCTTTTTGATGAGGGAATTTCATTCCGGGAAGGTTATTGAATTCAGAAGGTGTAAATAATTTTAATGAATCCCATCTTTTTAACCATGGAGCACCAGTTTCTGTATTTGCGTCTACAATTAAATAATCAGCATTTTGTTTATTTAAATAGTAAGCAATTGATAAGCCTGCTTGTCCAGCACCTATGATAATATAGTCTTTCATGTATAGTTGTTATAACTGCAAAGTTACGATATATATGAGTTATAGTTTTAGAATATTTAGTTATATAGAAAATAAAACTATAATATATTAGTTATTTAGTTTTATTCGTTGATTTTTATTAAATTTACTTTGATAAACTGAAAAATATTCAGCAATGAATTTAGATAAAATAGACAAACAGATAGTAAAACTACTTCAGGAAGACGCTAAACAGACTACAAAAGAGATTTCAAATAAAACTGGCTTATCCGTAACAGCAGTATATGAGCGCATAAAAAAATTAGAACGTGATGAAATAATTACAAAGTATGTTGCATTAGTTAATAAAAATAAAATAGAAAAGAGTTTTATGGTTTTGTGTAGAATAAAATTAGAAAAACACTCAAAGTCTTACATAACAAAATTTGAAACTGAGGTTAGGGAAATAGAAGAGGTTTTAGAATGTTTCAATATAACCGGAGACTATGATTATTTGTTGAAAATATTGGTGAAAGATATGGATGCTTATAGAGAGTTTATGGTTACCAAGTTAACAACGCTAGAACATATAGGAAGTACTAGGAGTACATTTGTTATTACGAGTATTAAAAATACAACCTCAATAAAACTTTAAAGATGTATTTTAAATTAAGATTGTATGTAGAACTTTTGTTATTATTCATATTGTACCCAATAAGTTTAGCTTTTGAATATAATATTATTATAAAACTACTTTTTGCATCTATTGGTGGAATATATATTCTAATGTATTTAATAAAAAACCATCTGATTCATTTTGTTAAAGTTAAAATAGATTGGAAGGTGTTTTTCAAAGTTGTAGCACCTCGTTTTTTAGTTATTGTAATATTTAGTACTGCTTATATTTATTGTTTTAAAAGGAGCAATTTTTTTGACATGCCATTAAATAGCCCAGTGTTGTGGCTATTCATTTTAATAATTTATAGCTTTTTTTCAGTAACGCTTCAAGAGTATATGTATAGAGTATATTACTTTCATCGTTTTGAGAAAATATTTAAACGTAAGGCAAGTTTTATAATTATAAACGCCCTAGTATTCTCATTAGCACATAGTTTTTTGAAAAATTGGCTAATATTGATATTTACTTTTATAGGAGGAATATTATTCGCATTAACTTACTTTAAAACTAGATCAATTTTATTGGTTTGTATAGAGCATGCCCTATATGGTTTCTGGTTGTTTACTGTAGGGATAGGAAAAGAATTGGCATTTCCTGAATTTTAAAAATATAATAATATTATTTTGGCATTTTGTTATGTAAAATTAGTTGAGTATGTTAAATAATATGTATTTCTTTTTGAAAGGTAAGTGGTGAAGATCAGTGAGATATTAAAGAGTCATCATGTATCAGGTGATTATGATTACATCATATAATAACGGGTATAATATATGGATGAATATTGTGATTTCATGCTAGCTAAATTATTGCTATTAAGTGTATTATAATTACATAAAGTACTTCTGTAATTTGTGATATAACAAATACAATAAAAATTAACTTGTAAGTATTAATATTTGGTGTCGACTGATTGTGAATCAAATAATTAACCCAAAATTAATACCTATGAAACAATTTATCGTAATTTTATGTGTTTTTATATCTACTTATTCTATAGGTCAAGTAGGGATAGGGACTACAACACCTGATGATGCACTTGATGTTATTGGTGATACACAAGTGTCAGGATATCTTAGAGTTGGAAACCCAGCAACACCACAGACAGTTACTAACACAGGAACACAGTTATTTACGATGGGAGGGGCTTCCTATTTTAGTGGTTTTACACAAAATGGTTGTGGAACAATATGGTCAGGAACTATTACAGGAACAACAACAACTGATACTGCAATTATGCAATATGACAATGTTGGTACTAGAGGTAATCAGAATTTAGTAAGTCCACATATTTGGGTGCCTTCAAATGTCAATTCAATAGTTGTTGAAATATCACATTATTGTACATTAGAAAACGGTTTTGATGGTGTGTTTATTGAATATAGTACTGACAATGGAGGAACTTGGAATAAAGTGCTAACTGCAAGTTTTTTTCTAGGTGGTTATACCGGGAATGTTAATGGTCCTACAAATTGTGGAGGTGGGAATTTAAACGAACCAGCGTGGACAGGTAATCAAAATCAAATGGTTTCTGCCTTTCCGTTAACTTTAACAAATACATGGGTGCAATTTAGATTTGTAGGAACTGAAGATAATTCAGGTAACCAAGGTGAATATAATTTGCAAAACTTCACAGTATTTTCTGATTCTTTTTCTGGAGGTTCAGGAGGAGGGTTTACTGCAGGAAATATATATGCTGAAAATAATATATATGCAGGGTCTAATGTGCTTTTAGGCGATTTAGCTGAATATTTTCCAACAGTGGGTAAAACTGAAAAAGGCGATGTTATTTCATATATTAAAGGAGACAATGATTTATTTTCAGTTTCCACAAAGCAAAACGATCCGAATATTATAGGGATTTATTCTTCTAATCCTACGCTAACATTGAATAATCCTAATAGTGGAGTTCCTGTAGCTTTACAAGGAAGGGTTCCTGTTAATGTTATAGGTGAAGTAATACGTAAAGGAGATTATTTGACATCTTCTAGCGTACCAGGTAAAGCAATGAAGGCAAATGGTTCATCCTTTGTTGTAGGTAGAGCCTTAGAAGATTTTAAAGGAGGAGTTGGTCAGGTAATTTGTTTGGTAGAAACTGGATGGAAAAATTTAAATATAAAAAAGAGTCAAAACCAACTATCAGCAAAAGCTGTGTTTCCGAAGGAAAAAAATATTATTAGTATAAAGAATAATGCTGTTAAAAAAGATTCACAAATTTTTATAACGTTTAATGGAGATATAGGAAGCAGATTTTGGGTTAATGAAATTAATGATGGTAGTTTTAATGTTTGTTTAGGAGAAAAAGCAATAAGCGATGTAAAGTTTATTTATTTGATTGATAATGCTTTTTTGGATAAAATGGTAGAAAAACCATTAGATAATCATACTGATAGTTATCCTAAAAAAGATAAACTATATATTAAAGAAAAAAATGCGATGCTAACAACATCAAATATTCCAGTTAATGAATCAATAGTTTCGCCTCCTGTGGTAAAAGATTCAACAAAAAGTTATGTGTGGACAGAAAGGAATGGAATTGAAGAGAATATAAAATAAGAAATTTAATTTAAGAGAATAGGAAGCTGGTAATTATTATCAGCTTTTTTATGTGTGAAAATTTGGATGTTGTATTCGTTTTTTTTTAGAAAACTTAAAATTAAGAAAACTTTAGTGGTTTGGATATTTGATTATTTATTTATCATCCTTTTATTTGCTTATATAAACTAATTATTATGATAAAAAAGATAATTCTAACTCTGGTGGTAATAGGTTTTGTATCCTGTGCTTCTATAAAGAAACATAACGAGAGTATAGCTCAATTGCATAAGGTTACTGATTTGAAAAAGGACGTGAATAAAATTCACAAACAACTTATTAAACATCATCCTAAAATATATCAATATATATCAAAAAAGGAACTTGATAATAAGTTCGATAGCTTGAACAGAACAATAACGAAACCAATTAATAGCCAACAGTTTTTTGAAAAAATAGCGCCAGTAATTGCGAGTGTACGTCAAGGCCACATTTCTGTAATACCTCCTTTTAAAAAGTTTTTAAAAGAAGAACGTAAAGAGAGAGCTAAGCAAAAATTTGAATTCTTTAAATTAGATTTCGAAGAATTTGATGATAAAGTTTATATATCAAATGTAATTGATAAAAAGGATTCATTGTTAGTAGGATCAGAAGTTGTTAAAATTGATGATGAGACAGTACGCAATTTAGTAAATAAATTTAAAACATATTTTACATCCGATGGTTATAACAAAACCTTACAAAAACGTTTTGTAAAAAATAGGTTTAAAAGCTTTTATTATATTGATAATGGAGTGGTAGATAGTTTAAATTTAACATTAAAAAAAGATGATAGCACTTTTTTTAGAGCTTTTAAGAGAGTAGCAAAAATTAAAAAAAGGGCTGATTCTACTCAAATAAAAAAAGTAACTAAAACTGAACGAAAAGAAAATAAATTAAAGCAAAAAGAAAAATGGAAACTTAATGATAAGTATGGGTATATAAAATCAAGAAAAGAGTTTACTAGAAATTTTAAATACATAGGAAAAGATAGTGCTGTTGCTTATATGAAAATAAGAAGCTTTACTACTGGTAGTTATAAAGACTTTTATAAAGAGAGTTTTGTTAAACTAGATTCTTTAAAAACAAAAAACTTGATAATTGATTTAAGAGATAATGGAGGAGGGAGATTGACAGAAATAGATAATTTATATTCATATTTATCTAAAGAAAATTATGTACTGATTAACCCTTCTGAAGTGAATAGTAGAATCCCATATCTTAAAATGTTTATGACTAATACAAACTCTTTAGGGGTAAAGGCGTTAGTAGGAGCTTTTTCTCCTGTTTTTTTGGTTCATAATCTTTTAAAAGTTAAAAAAGAGGATGGGAAATTGTTTTATAAATTTAAACAATCAAAACTAAGGGAACCAAATTCATTAGGATATAAAGGAAAGGTATATGTTTTGATAAATGGAAATTCATTTTCGGCATCTTCAATTATTTCAACAAAATTAAAAGCTACTGAAAGAGCTGTATTTGTTGGAGAGGAAACTGGAGGGGCTTATAATGGGACTGTAGCTGGGATATTTAAAAATTATCAATTGCCAACATCTAAAATAAATGTACGTATAGGTTTAATGCAATTAGAGACACCACATAAAATAGCTCCAGATGGATATGGAGTAACTCCAGATATTGAAATAATACCAACATTAAAAGATAGGTTGTCAGGAAATGATCCAGAATTGAATTGGATTTTAAATGATATTCTTATTAAGAAAGAAGTTAAGATGTAATTAATAATATCATTTTCTTGTTAAATATTAACTTCTGATAATTAAACCCACGATGTGGGTAAAAAGAAAAGAGGATTGTTAATGTAGGTTTCTCAAAAAGTGTATTTTTGTACATCTTTAAAAATTAAAACACAATTTATGAGTAAGTATGATGTAGTCGTTATCGGTTCTGGTCCTGGTGGGTATGTAGCAGCAATACGTTGCGCACAGTTAGGAATGAAAACTGCAATAATTGAAAAATATAACACTCTTGGTGGAACTTGTTTAAATGTAGGTTGTATACCTTCTAAAGCATTGTTAGATTCTTCTCATCATTATGACGATGCTGTAAAGCATTTTGAAGCACATGGTATTGAGCTTTCAGGGGATATTAAAATGAATCTTGAAAAAATGATAGCTCGTAAGGATGCTGTTGTAAAACAAACTTGTGACGGAATTACTTTTTTAATGGACAAAAACAAAATTGATGTATATCAAGGTGTTGGTTCATTTAAAGATGCTACTCATATTACTATAAAAGGAGAAAAAACTGTAGAAATTGAAGCTAAAAATACCATTATAGCTACAGGGTCTAAACCATCTTCTTTTCCCTTTATTAAGTTAGATAAGAAAAGAGTTATTACTTCAACAGAAGCTTTAAAACTAAAAGAAATCCCTAAGCATTTAGTTGTGATTGGTGGTGGAGTTATTGGTTTAGAGCTTGGACAGGTATATAAAAGAATAGGTTCTGAGGTAACTGTAATTGAATATATGGACAGAATTGTTCCAGGGATGGACAAAGCTGTTTCTAAGGAATTACAGAAAGTATTGAAGAAGCAAAAAATGAAAATGCTAACTTCTCATAAAGTTACTAATGTGGAAACAGTAGGTGATGAGGTAGTTATCAATTACGAAGATAAAAAAGGGCAGCCACAAGAAATTAGAACGGATTATTGTTTAGTTTCTGTTGGTCGTCGTCCGTTTACTGATGGATTAGGATTGGAAAACGCTGGTGTAAAAGTTGATGAAAGAGGAATGGTTGAAACGAATGACCATTTACAAACTAATGTGTCTAATATTTATGCTATTGGTGATGTTATTAAAGGAGCAATGTTAGCGCATAAAGCAGAAGAAGAAGGAGTTTTTGTAGCGGAATCTTTAGCTGGTCAAAAACCACATATCAATTATAACCTAATTCCTGGTGTTGTGTATACATGGCCAGAAGTTGCTGCTGTTGGTAAAACAGAAGAGCAATTAAAAGAAGCTGGTGTAGCATATAAGGCTGGTTCTTTTCCAATGCGTGCTTTAGGTAGAAGTAGAGCATCTATGGATTTAGATGGTTTTGTTAAAGTATTGGCTGACGCAACTACTGATGAAATTTTAGGAGTTCACATGGTTGGTGCTCGTGCCGCTGATATGATTGCTGAGGCAGTTGTAGCTATGGAATACAGAGCGTCTGCTGAAGATGTATCACGTATGTCACACGCACATCCAACATTTACTGAAGCGATTAAAGAAGCTTGTTTAGCAGTTGATGATAAAGCATTACATATGTAATACCAAATTGGTATTTAAGTATAAAAAAAGCGACCATTGGTCGCTTTTTTTGTTTTATAGTTTACGATATAGTCATTAAGAATTTATCGTACGCACTTTAAACTGTTCACTTATTTTGTATAGTATAATAACTTCGAAAAGGAGGGTAGGTATTAATGTTAATAATCCTGCAAGACTTAGAATAACTGTAATAAAGAAAGCGCCCGTAACTATTTCGAAAATCCCAGAAATTTTAGCTATAGCTCCAAGGCTTTTTAGCTTTAAAACTCCCAGTCCAAAAACAATTCCTAATGCGCCATATATTAATGATTCAGCTGTTAAAATGTATTCTAAAGAAATGGAATCAAAGTACAATGAATGAATATCAAAAAATGTAAATATGATTTCACAGAATATCATAATAGTAGCAGATATTTTCAATAGGTAGTTGTTGTATAGTTTACCAGTAGTTATAAATCCTATCATTAAGAAAGTAAAAGCAGTTAATGAAATTAGCCATAAAGTAGTATGTGTAAAGTTGTCAAACGGAAGCTTTTGTTCTTGTACCCTGTAATAGGAAATACCAGCTTCTATAAAGCTAATAATGAAAAAAACAACACCAAATATCCATCCTAATTTAAAATAACGAGAATAGGTTTTTTGAGTTCTTTTGTCAAGATGAGAAACTTCATCAATAGGTCCTTGAACACTACTAAGTTCTTCTCCTAATGCTTGTAATATAGTTTTTATTGTATGTGATCTTGGAGTAACTTCTCCAGCTTCAATACGCTGTATAGTTCTTACACTTACATTACATAAGTCTACTAATTCTTCTTGAGTGATTCCTTGAGATTTTCTAAGTTCTTGAATGCGTTTTCCTAATGTAGGCTGTTTCATTTGTCTGTTGTTTTTTGATTTCATAACAATGTTACAGGTATTACAGTAGATTAAAAAAAATATGGCATGAAGTTCCCCCGACATTCCCCCGTCATTGTAGTAATAACATAGGTTTGTCGAAGTTTTAAATGGAAAGTAAAATTAAGGAAAATAAATAAAAAGACTAAAATTAGGGTTGATTATTTTTCTTCTTGAATAGTTTCTTGAAAAAAGGTTCTTTGTTTTTCTTTCGCTCTAGTTTCTCTTGTTCTTTGTCAAAACTTTTATCCTTTCTTTTAAAAAGATTAAAGAAGTTTTCCAATCCAGTTTTTTCTTTAAAGTCTTCACAAGCTAATTCGTCACGTAATTCTTCAGATAATGGAGGGAACTCCTTGCTGTATTTTCTTTTTAGTTTCGAGTTATTTTGAACTTTATAAAGTGTTTTTGCTACCAATGGTAAGGCTAGTCGCCCCCCAGAACCAGTCCCATTGTAAAAATGAATCTTAGGTGAGGCGCATCCTACACGACTTACAACGACCAAATTTGGATTGTAGCCAACAAACCAAGCATCTGCATAATTTTGAGAAGTGCCAGTTTTTCCTGCAAGTGGTAAAGTGACATTATAGGTGTTTCTTAAGCTAGTACCTGTACCTTGGTTAACTGCTTTCTGAAGTATTGAATTAATTAATATAGGGGTACGTTCGTTAAGTATTTGTTTGACTTCTGAGGCTTGATTTTGATAAATTATTTTTCCATCTACTGTGGTAATCCGTGTAACGCATTTAGGTTTAATTAAGTTACCTCCATTAGCAAAAGCAGCATATGCTCTGGTAACTTCATAAATACTTGCATTTGCTGTACCTAAAGCTAAAGATGGATTATTCTCTAATTTGGAATTGAACTGCATTTTTTGCCAAAGTGAGTCAATAGGTTTAAAACCAGTCTCCATAAATAAATTTACCGTTGGAATATTCATGGAATTCATCAAAGCACCTGTTAAAGAGTATTTACCACCAGAACTTTTATTTGCGTTTTCTGGGCTCCAATTATTGTAATCTGAAATTGTTAATTGTTCGTTATCTAGATAGTCACAGGGTTGCCTTCCTTCTTCTATAGCTGCTGCATATAGAATAGGTTTAAAAGTTGATGCTAATTGTCGTTGCGCAAAAATTTGATCATATGGATGTGTGTTGTAATTTATACCACCAACCCATGTTTTTATGGCACCTGTATTAGGGTTAATGGCTAGCATACCCGCATGTAATAAGCTAGACTCTAAGGTTAAACTGTCAACTATACTAATAGAATCTTTATATAGTCCTTCCCAATCGAAAACAAACTGTTTACTTCGTTCTAATTTGTTTTCGTAAAGATTGAGTTTTTTTAATTGTTGATTGACTAATTTTCTTAAAGCTTTTTTTTGAATAGAATTTTTATAATGCTTTCTGAGTTTTTTTTGCATTTTACTTAAATGATCTGAGAAAGCATCAAGAGCATATTCTTGTAGGGTAATATCTAAAGTCGTTTCTATGCGAAGCCCATCTTTTTCAAGATTCCATTTCTTAGTATCTTTTTTATTAATACTGTCAAGAATAGCAGTGGTTTCTTTTTTAACCATAGCTAAAAAGTAACCAGCTTTATTAGTAGTCGCTAAATTGGTGTAGTTTAATTGTAGTGGTAGTTTACTAATAGAGTCGTATTCTATTTTGGTTAGATAAGATTCCTTGTTCATTTGTAAAAGAACGGTATTTCTTCTTCGTAAAGCATTGTCAGGATGCAAACGTGGGTTGTAGAAAGTATTTGCTTTTAAGATACCAATTAATATCGCACTTTCTTCAATAGTCAAGTTAGATATGTTTTTGTTAAAATAACGCAAAGCAGCAGCTTCAATTCCATATACATTTTCACCAAAGGAAACGGTGTTGAGGTAAAGAGAGAGAATTTCTTTTTTATTAAATGTTTGTTCAATTCTATATGCCTGTATTCCTTCTTTTGTTTTGTTTATCAACATGGTTAATGGACCATAATTAGGTCTTCCGTACATGTTTTTTGCTAATTGCTGAGTTATAGTGCTTCCACCTCCAGAACGTTTATTGCTTAATAGTATTGTTTTGAATAATACTCTAAACAAGCTTTTAGTGTCAATTCCACTATGTTCAAAATAACGAGAATCCTCAGTTGCAATTAATGCATTAACTAAGTGTTTAGGTAGTTGATTATATAAGGTGTTTGTTCTATTTTGACTAAAGTATTTTCCAATAATAGTATTGTTATCAGACACTACTACTGAGGCTGTTTCGTTGCTAAAACTTTTTAATTCTTCTTTGGTGTATATGTGCCCAAAAACATCATAGTTTACGGCAGTAATAAATAAAAGTATTAGTAGAGTTACGAGTAGTGATAGTCGTAAAAAGAATATGACAATTCTCTTAAACATTTGTTTTTTATTTTATTAACGAAAACGAAGTAGGATTCGTATATAGATTATCTTTTATTTAAGGTGAATTTCGCAAAAATATTTTTTAGCTTTGGAATACGATTCAATAAAGTTTGTTGAACTTGATTTGCTTTGTAATTCACGGTATTTCTGAATTTTAATACTAAGAAGCATACAAGTATCATGAAAATTATAGCTCCAATAATTGCTTCTGTGAAATTTAAGGAATTGTAAAACCATCTTGTTAGTCCTGTGTGAAACCAACTTCCATAGAGTACTATGTGGTGAACAACATATATGGATAAAGTAACTTTTCCGATTTTAATAAATACTGTGTGGTTTAAGAATTTTCTTGCGTATACAAAAATAGAAAAGAGTAGTAGTACGTCACCTAGTCTGGTAAATAAGTAGTTGTAGTCTCCAGATATACTAAAAATTTTTATTCCAGTAAAATCACCTAAAGTAAGTAAAATTGGACTTGATAAGAATAAAAGAAAAAGACCAGTTATAGCTAATGTAATAGGTAATTTATCATAGAAGTATTTTTCGTCTTTATACTTAAGGAAAAGGGAAGCTAAAAATGCTCCAATACTGACATATCCAAACCATGGAAATAGGGAAAACACAGCTCCATTAGCTTTGGTTAAGTAGTGTGAAAAAATCTCTGGTAAAAAAGGAATAGTTATTTCGTTGTAATATCGTTCAAATAAAAAACTACATATAGTAATTCCTAATAGTGTATAGTTAAAAGTCTTTCTGCCAAATTTATATAGTGTTAAATATAGTATGCATAATAGTATTATTGATGCTCCTATGATATGTAGTACATCGGTGTAGTAATATGATTCATGAGTGTATCCTATGAATATTCCAACGCTTAGGCGCAATATGTATCCCCAAATAATTAGTTTAACACCACGTTCTATCCCTTTTTTTAGTCTAGGATTATTCCAACCGATATTGTTTTGTTTTAATAATAAAAACATAAAAACAAAACCAGTAATAGTAAAAAAGGTAGGAGCAGTAATTCCTCTAAAATACTCCCATATTTGATAGGTAGTATTGGATTGCACTTTAAATTTTTTAGCTAATAAGGCGCTAATGAAATGGCCTTGTAGCATCATTAGTATTGCAAATGATCGCAATGCATCAATATAGACTAATCTTTTATTTTCTTTTAAGGTAGTAATGACATCTGTTTTTTGCAAAGTTACTAAAAATCAGATTACTAAAGTTTATATTTTAAAATAGTAGCTAATAAACTGATTTAGAGTCAATAGCTTTTAAAAGAAAATACGTATTTTTGCAGCTTCAAAATTTAAATAATAGAATTATGCAAGATGGTTTATATGCTAAGTTTCATACCTCTAAAGGGGAAATTTTAGTAAACTTAGAATTTCAAAAAACTCCAGGAACAGTAGGTAACTTTGTAGCGTTAGCACAAGGGAATTTAGAAAATAATGTAAAACCACAAGGAACACCTTATTATGATGGGTTAAACTTTCATAGAGTAATACCTGATTTCATGATTCAGGGTGGTTGTCCGTTAGGAACCGGAACCGGTGATGCAGGATACAAATTTGATGATGAATTTCACCCAGATTTAAAGCACTCAGGACCTGGTGTTTTGGCTATGGCAAATTCAGGACCTGGAACAAACGGAAGTCAGTTTTATATCACTCACATTGAAACGGCTTGGTTAGATGGTAAGCATACCGTTTTTGGAAATGTAGTTGAAGGACAAGATGTAGTTGATGCTGTTGCTCAAGATGATAAATTAACGAAATTAGAAATTGTAGCAGTTGGTGTAGATGCTAAAGCATTTAAGGCGATTGAGTCTTTTAGAACTTTTGAAGGTTCAAGAGAAAAAAGATTATCAGAGGCAAAAGCAGCAGGTGAAGCAGAATTGGATAAATTAGCTTCTGGATTTGATAAAACGGATAGCGGATTACGTTACCAAATTTTACAAAAAGGTTCTGGAGCAAAAGCTGCAAAAGGAAAAAATGTATCAGTACATTATAAAGGACAACTTTCTGATGGTACTGTATTCGATTCTTCTTATAAAAGAAAAGAGCCAATTGATTTTCAATTAGGAGTAGGGCAAGTTATTTCTGGATGGGATGAAGGTATTACATTATTAAATGTAGGTGATAAGGCTCGTTTTGTGATTCCTTCAGATTTAGCATATGGTGAAAGAGGTGCAGGTGGAGTAATTCCTCCAGGAGCAACCTTAATTTTCGATGTAGAGTTGATGGATGTAAAATAATTATCTCTAAAATAGATAAAAAAGCACTGTTTAAATCACAGTGCTTTTTTTATGTGCATTGGTTTTCAGTCACTTAAAAAAAGCCTTCATTTTTTATTTAAAAAGCCTTTGGTGTTTTAAAAAAGGTGTTATATTTGCACCCGCAATACGAAAGTATTTAAGTTCTTTAAAATAATGCGAAAATAGCTCAGCTGGTAGAGCGCCACCTTGCCAAGGTGGAGGTCGCGAGTTCGAATCTCGTTTTTCGCTCTGTAAAATATTCCATGCTGAAGTGGTGGAATTGGTAGACACGTTGGACTTAAAATCCAATGCTCCTTGGAGCGTGCGGGTTCAAGTCCCGCCTTCAGTACTAAAGATCTCTGG
>Ga0209291_1000035_pt1 | contig 146377 bp, 101 predicted proteins | sample GOMGulsemesocosm_FD_184633 | JGI IMG/M metagenome (GOLD analysis project Ga0209291, IMG submission 184633) | Methane-oxidizing microbial communities from mesocosms in the Gulf of Mexico - GOM9B Gulf of Mexico (SPAdes) (version 2) | ecosystem: Environmental > Aquatic > Marine > Cold seeps... | reverse complement strand
TAAATGGCTGTTTAGAAGTAGCAGGTCCCGTTACTATGGTAGAGCCACAACCCCTTGTAGTAACCATCAACGGAGATGTTCTACTGTGTAATGGAGATGCAGATGGAAACGTAACAGGAATCATCAGTGGTGGAACTGCACCTTATGTGATAACATTAGATGAAACAGGAACAACACAAAACATTACTACTGATGGAGGAACTTATGACTTTGCAGGTTTAAGTGCCTTAGTGAGTGGAGGTTTTGATAGCTATAACGTCAGTGTAACAGATGCCAATGGAGTAATAAATGGCTGTTTAGAAGTGGCAGGTCCCGTTACTATGGTAGAGCCACAACCCCTTCAAACTAATTTAATACCTTCAGTATATGCTGGAGGATGGAACGTAACAGGTTGTATTAATGATGGTTCGATTGATTTAACGGTAGTAGGAGGTGTTGGCGGTTATACATTTGATTGGGATAATGATGGCTCTGGTGATTTTGATGACTTAGAAGATTTAAGTAATCTGTTTCCGGGCTGGTACTATCTGGATGTTTTTGATGGGAATAATTGCTCTATATCAGATAGTATCTTTTTAACTGCACCATTGGGGTTCAATTTATCGACTATGGTGATAACGAGTTATAATGGACAAGATGTTAGCTGTCAAGGTGCATCAGATGGAGGAATAGATGTATTAGCTTTAGATGGAACTCCTGGGTATACTTATGAGTGGCAAGATGAAATAGGTAATGTTGTATCAACAAATCAAATTGTTAATGGATTACAAGCAGGGTATTATTACGTGACAGCATTAGATCAGAATTCTTGTTCAGCGTTTGATTCTATTGAAGTAATAGATGCACCACAATTAAACTTAGCAATAACAATATCTACAAATTATAATGGACAAGATATTTCCTGTTTTGGCGCAAGTGATGGAGGAATTGATTTTAATGTTAATGGAGGAACACCTGGGTATACATATGAATGGAGAGATGATTTGGGAAATTTTATAACTGATACAGAAGATTTGATTGGAATTCCAAGTGGAACTTTTTTAATACAAGTTATTGATTTGAATGGTTGTATTATTGATACGAATATTACATTAACTGAACCTCCAATGTTAGATGTATTAGCTTATATAACAAGTGATTATAATGGTCAAGATATTAGTTGTTTTCAATTCTCAGATGCTAGTATAGATGCCTCTGCAACTGGAGGAACACCTCTATTGTCATACCAATGGATTGATGAATTAGATAATGTTGTAGGGATTAATCCTATATTAAATGGAGTTTCAGAAGGGGTATATACCATTTTGATAACGGACGTGAATGGATGCCAGACAGATAGTACTATTTATGTTTCAGAACCTCCAGCCTTAACATTGAATATTGTTGTAATAACCGATTATTTTGGTTTAGGAGTGAGTTGTGAATTGGAAAAGGATGGTGAAATTGAAGCTATTGTTAGTGGAGGTAATCCTGGTTATGAATATGTTTGGGATACGAATCCTGTTCATACATCTTCTCTAGTTACTGAGCTGGGAGAAGGTACCTATTCAGTTGTTGTTACGGATATGAATGGGTGTGTGATAACTCAATCGGTAATTGTAGATGCACATCCTATTCCTATATTAACTCCAGATTTAGCAAAGGAGGCTTGTCAAGGAGAAAATGTGACGTTCGATTCAAATGCTGGACCAAACGAAAGTTGTGAATGGTTGTTTAGTAATAACATTGGTTTGGATAATTGCGGACCCAATACTTTGTATATTCAAGAAGTTGGGTGTTATGATATGCAATTAATAATTACCAATGAATTTGGTTGCGTAGATTCAATATCAATTGATGATTATATATGTATTCATCCAAATCCAATTGCAGAATTTTATTCAACACCACAAATAGCATCATCCTTAGATCCAAATATCAACTTCTATAATCAATCTATTGGAGCAGTTGAATATTTATGGGAATTTGGAGATGGTGGAACCGAGATTTTATTTAATACTAATTATACGTATAGTTTTGATCAACCAAATGAATATCAAGTTATATTATATGCATATAATGAATTTGGTTGTGTGGATTCAACCTCAAACGGAATAATCATTAAAGATGTCTTGCTAATTTATGTGCCAAATACTTTCACACCAGATGGAAATCTGTATAATAATAATTTTAAGCCTGTAATTGGTTCAGGGGTGAGTTCGGAAAATTATGAATTTATCATATTTAATCGTTGGGGTGAACTAATATTCAGTACTAATAATCCTAATGAAGCTTGGGATGGAAGTTACAACGGAAAGGAATGTCAAGATGGGACTTATGTATGGATGCTGGTCATAACTGCTAGTGCAGATGTTATAGAGTCAGGTGAAAGGTATCAGTATACTGGTCATGTGAATATACTAAGGTAATTGAATTTATTACAATAATAGAACGGTGTTTTATTTGTGAACTAGTGATGACAAAATAAATTCATTTACTGATTATTAGAAATTGAACAGGATTGGCTTTATCCAAATTTCATTCAAGTTGGTAAGATCTGTTTTGGAATAGAATTTAATAATTCTTTTTCCAACTATAAATAGGTATTCTTGGTACCAGCCTTTATTTATTTTCGAATGAGATATGATTTGGATGTTTAAAGTGTGTTCGTTAGTTTTTGTAATTGAATAATGATGTGGTCTAAATGATACCTCTTTTTTGTTGATTAAGATGGTGTTTATGCTTCCAAAAAAACCGGCTTCATATTTATTTTGTGGATTGTTATAAAAGTTATTCGAAGAACCTACTCTTACAATCTTACCTTTTTTCATGAATGCAATTTTATTAGCCCAACGCATTGCTTCTTCTCCGTTGTGGGATACTAAAATAGAACTGATGTTATATTTTGATAAATAGGCTAGAATGTATGACTCAATCTTATGTTTTAGATGATAATCTAATTGATTAAATGGTTCGTCAAGGAGTAGTAAATCAGGTTCGTCTGCTAATGCCCTAGCAATGGCTAATCGTTGCTTTTGCCCCCCCGATAGATTTTTGGCTTTTGAATTTCTATGTTCTTCAAGTTCAGTAAGTTTTAATAATTCTTCAACCCTTAGTTTTAAGTAGATTTTGTCAAATAGTAATAATTTTAGTCTTATATTTTCCTCAACAGTATGGTAGTCATCTAATTTAAAATCTTGATTGACTAATTTAATTTGACTATGTCCTGGAACTAATTGTTGGGTTGGATCTAATATTTTTTCTTCATTAAATTCAATTATTCCTTTGGTAATTGGATGGTATCCGGCTATGGCTTTCAATAATGTTGTTTTTCCACATCCACTGGCACCAAGAATTACTAGACGTTCCCCTGTTTTAAGATTAAGTGATACATTTTTCACAACTGGGTTGGATGCATAACTTAAGGAGACTTTTTTTACTTGAAGCATAAAAGGTATTATATCGTAATTGTATTAGTTGTTAGCTTTTATTAAAATCCTTCAATTAGGATTGTGCAAGATTTGTTAAATGGGGCAGGATTGGTTCTATTGGGGTGCTGAATATTCATTATCATTGATTTTCCATCTGGAGTGAAAATTACTCCTGTCGTTTCCGATCCATAAGGAGCAACGGCAAATCTCATTAAATCTTTGACTGTTGGATTTTTAATTGACATATCTAAAAAATACAATTCATTATAGTACCCATTTTCGCCATTACCAGAGCGGCCTTTTTTTGTACCAATTATGTCTTCACTTAGTACTAGATAAGTTTTATCTCCAATCTTTACGGATGTATTACAGTCTGGACTTGAAAAACAATTTATACTATCAATCATTCCACCTTCCAGGTAAATAGTCATTTGTTTCGTATTGATATCATACTCTAAAATTCGACCATACGGATCGTTATAATTGTCGTCTCCTTCGGTCTTTAAATTGGTAGTGGCATAATTCGTTATTTTTCCTCCAAGTGCTGTTGATTGAGTTAAGTTGTAATCATCATCACCTGTCTCTGAAATGTATATTTTACCATCGATCTCTTCAAGCCATTCATGTCTATTAAACATTGATGCACCATGTTCTAAAGCAACTGTTCTTGCATTTATCCAAGTTGTAGTGTCATTAGGTAATAGTAACCAATTTCCATCCCTGCCATTATCATTCATTTGATAAGCATATAAATGTCCCGAATTATAGTCAAATGGTGTGTTTGTTTCAAACTTAAAAAATACTGCTGGGTTCATATCATCTGAAAGATAAACGGATTTACCATCTTTAGTACATAATGCATCTTCATGAACGAATTTGCCCATTTGATAATGTTTTTTAATCACTTTTCTACTGATGGGGTCAACTTCAACTACATAGCCCATGTTTTGCCAATAAGGACGACCGTTTACCCATGTTGTATCAGTCATGCCTTTTCCTTCAGCATACAAGTAATCTGTTGAGTGTCCCCAAACTTCTTCACATGTAAAAACTGTACCGTTAGGTGTTAATGATCCACCACAATTTCTATTAGTGTATCCAACGGGAGAAAAGTCAACATGTTTGTAATCTCCAATCACTTGCCATTTATTATTTATTTTTTCTATGTCAAAAATGGTTGCACCGCCTCCGTCTCCAAGGTTTTCGTCTTTGTGTTTTGTTTCATGACTTATATATAAAATTCCTTTTGAATTTGGATATTCTTCATTTGGAATGAATACAGATAAGTCATGGTTACCTTTTGCCGGGAATTTTTTGCCGTCTTCTCTAGTTACATCATCTCCTTCTGAAAACAATACTGTATATGTGAATCCTTTAGGTAAAATTAGATCTCTACCATTGAAATTCGATTGAACAGATTCGAAAGTTGGAATGGTATCGCTAATTTTTACATGTTCATTGTATGTATTAGTATCTATTTTTTTAGCTGATTGTATTTCATTTTCTGCGCAAGATATTAAGATTAATATGGCAGGTAGGAATATTTTGTAATTCATAATTATAGTATTATATACTAAACATATCTTTAAACTTAATAGCTTGACGCCTTGAAATTTCTATTTTTGTTCCACAATCTAATTCTACATTAAGTCCACCATTGAACCAAGTATCTATTTTTACAATGGTTTCTAAATTTATTAAATATTTTCTATTGGCTCTAAAAAAAAGTTTGGGATCGATTCGATCATTTAAATTATTTAAAGAACGTAGTAATAATGGATGGAATGTGTCAAAGTATACTTTTACGTAATTCCCGTCTGACTCAAAGTATCTGATATCATCAATATTTATGAACCATACTTTATCTCCATCTTTTATCAAGATTTTGTCTCCTTTTTTTAACTTATTGGTATTCTCAACAGAAGCAGGCGTTTTATTTTCTTCTTCTAGCCTGGAAATTAAATCTTCTAATCTCTCGGTATCTAATGGTTTTAATAGATAGTCGTATGCCTTTAATTCGAATGCTTTCATAGCGAATTCGTCATACGCTGTAACAAAAATTGTCCTCGGTGCGAAATCAATTCGCTCTAAAAATTCTAATCCTGTTTCTCCAGGCATTTGAATGTCAATAAACATTAATTCTGGTTGTAATTCTTTTAAACCTTTTTCGGCTTCAATTGTGTTTTTAAATTCACCTACAATTTCAATTTGAGGGTGTTTTTTTAGCATGGACTTAAATTCTTCTCTAGCTAGTCTTTCGTCATCTACAATAATAGTTCTCATACCTAATTGAAGTTATAATGGATTTTTAATAGAATAGCAAAGTAATCTAAACCGATTGGTTTTGCTAATTTCAGCTAAGATACATATCGGTATGTGATATTACAAATTATTTGTTATTAATTTGAATTTCAACGCAAACGAGATTATTATTTTGAAAAATTCTGAATTTCGCTTTTTTACCAAAAAGAATACCTAATCTTTTTTTTGTGTTATAAATTCCTATTCCTTCTGATTCTCCTATTTTATCAAGATTGCCAGTGTTTTGGATTGAAATATGTAATTTACCTTCCGCTTGCTTTATAATTATGTTTAATATACCTCCATCTATTGACTTAGATAATCCATGCTTTATAGCGTTTTCAGCTAAGGTTTGAATCATTAATGGAGGAATTAAAAAATTGTATGTATCCTGAGAAGCTGTTATCGTTGTGTGAATTCTTTCTTCAAATCTTATTTTTTCTAAATCAATATAGGATTCTACAATATCTAATTCTTCTTTAATCGTGATTAATTTATGCCTTCCTAATTGTATTGATTTTCTTAACAAATTTGATAACTTAGTAATGGCTATTTTAGCTTCATCTTTATCGATTTCTACTAATGCTTTTATTGAATTTAAAGAATTGAATAAGAAGTGTGGGTTAATTTGTTCTCTCAAATTTTTAAGCTCAATTTCATTTTTTGATGCTGTAAATTGTAAGTTTTGTAGTTCTTGAGTTCTTGATTTTTCGATAAATAAATAGGAGTAATAAAAGCTGAGCCAAATAGAAAATAAAATGATGTTTCCTAAAATACTGCCAAGCGTTTTTGATAAACTAACATCATTCATTTCTAGATCTGTATAATAATCTTTTGGAACAAATTGAGTTGTTATAAATTCGAAAGATTCAAATAGAATGGATAGTATGGTTGTTATTATGAGAGATTTCCAAATTATGGATACGATAGTTAAATTTAACCAATCTTTTTTTATGATGACATGTCTTATTGAATGTGTAGCAGCAATTGAGAAAATAAGCCCTTCCATTGCATAAATGAAAAATGATGTGTTAGCAATTACTGTGTTGGCAACATAATTTACTCCAAGGACCAAAAGGTAGAGTAATGACCAACCTAGAATTTGAGTAATCCAATATATTGTAGTTTTGCTTGATATTGACATATATTCAAATGTAATTAGTATTGTGCAATATTAGTGTGGTTTTTATTTAACTGTTGGTATTTCATCTTAATTGATAAAGTATCTTGTATAAAAGGTATATAAGAAAATAAAAAAGCCTCCAATTTGGAGGCTTTTAATAATATGTATTTAAAATTACACGTTAAATCTAAAGTGCATAATATCCCCATCTTGTACTATGTAAGTTTTACCTTCAACACCAAGCTTACCAGCATCTTTTATGGCTGGTTCGGATTTGTATTTTATGTAATCTTCATACTTGATAACTTCAGCTCTAATAAAGCCTTTTTCAAAATCTGTGTGAATTACACCAGCTGCTTGCGGTGCTGTAGCTCCTACAGGAACTGTCCATGCTCTAACTTCTTTTACACCTGCTGTGAAGTAAGTTTGTAAATCTAATAATTTATATGCTGATTGAATTAATTTATTAACACCAGGTTCGGTTAACCCAATTTCTTCTAAGAACATCTGACGATCATCAAATGTATCCATTTCTGCAATTTCTGATTCAATTTGTGTTCCAATGATTAATACTTCCGCATTTTCATTAGCTACCATTTCTTTTACTTTATTTGTGTATTCATTTCCTGTTACAACAGAGTTTTCATCTACATTACAAAGGTATAGTACTGGTTTTGTAGTGATTAAACATAGAGCACTTAAAGCTTCTTCTTCGTCCTCAGATCCTATTTCGTAAGTTCTTGCAGATTGTCCACTTTCTAAAATGGTTTGAATTTTTTCAAGCATTTCATATTCCTTAACAGCTTTTTTATCTCCTGATTTAGCCGTACGTGCAATTGATTTTATTCTTTTTTCGACAGTATCAAGGTCTTTAAGTTGTAATTCAAAATCAATTACTTCTTTATCTCTAATTGGGTCTACTGATCCGTCAACATGAATGATATTATCATCATCAAAACATCTAAGTACATGAATAATTGCATCAGTCTCTCTAATGTTACCTAAGAATTGATTCCCTAAACCTTCTCCTTTGGATGCGCCCTTGACTAAACCGGCAATATCAACTATCTCAATTGTTGTTGGCATTACTTTCTCTGGGTTAACAATTGCTTCTAGTTCAGTTAACCTGTTATCTGGAACTGTAATGGTTCCAACGTTTGGTTCTATAGTACAAAAAGGAAAATTCGCTGATTGAGCTTTCGCGTTTGATAAACAGTTAAATAAAGTTGATTTACCTACATTTGGTAAGCCTACAATTCCACATTTTAATGCCATGATTTTTAATTTTCAACAAAGATAGGTTTTTTGATTTTACTCCCTTTAATTTCGGAATTTATTTTAACAAAAAAATGCGCTCCATGTGTGAAGCGCATTTTAATCTAAAAAAATAATTTTTATTTAGGATTTCTAATCAAGTGTAAATCTCCTTGACCTTCAAATTTAGTGTCATTAGTTGATATTCCTTTATAGAAGTAAAAGTAAACACCGTCAGAACATTCTGAAGACCCGTCATTAAATTTTGTTCCATCCCATTTGTCAGTAATATCGTCAAATTTGAATACTTGTACACCCCATCTGTCAAATACAGTACACTCAAACTCTTTAATTACATGTGAAGGGAAAAAGAATTCATCATTTATTTGATCATCATTTGGTGTAAATACGTTTGGTGCATCCAATGAAGGTACATCATAAATCTGAATATCAATACAAGCTGTATCTGTACATCCGTTCATGTTTTCAGTTACAACTAAACAAACGGTATATAAACCTTCAGTATCATAAATTCTAGTTAAAGGTGTAATTTCTTCTGTTTGATATGGGTCTCCAACTAAACTAAATGTCCAAGTCATTGAAGTGTCTGGCAAAGGATCATTACCATAAGGTATTGGTAGGTTAGCAAATGCATAGTTCGTTGAACTATTTGAGAACGTAACTTCTACTGGTGCTGTTCCAATATAATTAGAAGTGAATTGAGGAGATGAAGCATTAAATACTGCTTCAGGACTTAAAGAATCTAAATATATAGTAGTGTCTAAGACACAACCATGATCATCAATGGCTATCATTGTATAAAAACCTGGGTTTCTGTTACCCCAAGTCGTTTGATTTGCTGAAGGTTGGTTACCAGTAGCGTCTTCAGTCCATTGGTATGCAATGTTTGATCCACCAACTCCTGGTGCCCATCTTGATACAGCAGCAGATATTTGTCCACTTCCGTTATCAAACGGTACTTGGTTTCTACATACCGCTGGTGTGATTGTTAATTCACTCCAATATAAAGAATCATTTTGAGTAATGGTATAATCAAAGATTTTAAAACAACCTAATTCATCTTGAATTTTCACAGAATATGTTCCTATCCCTAAACCACTAGCAATGTTAGAAGTAACAGGTGGGTTTTCGTAAAATGGTTGTAAATTCCATAAGTAATCATATGTACCTTGTGTATTGAAGACTTCATCAATAAGAATTGATCCTGTTTCTTCACCATGACAAGCAACATTCAGTTTTGCCTGAACTACAGTGATGTCAATTTCGTCAGGTTGAGTAATTTCAACTTCAATACTATCAATACATCCATTAGCATCTGTTACATAGATTTTATATAAACCAACAGTACATTGATTAGTTGTTTGATCTGCATTGTTTAATACTGGGTTGTTCGGATTCCAAGTAAAAGATGGGCCAGTTATGTTAACACCACCAGTTGCAGCAACAGTAATATTTCCGTCACTACCTCCAAAACAAGTTACATTATCAATTGTAGTAGCAGTAAGTGTAATTACTTGTGGTGCACCAATAATGACAGGTATAGTAACTTCACAACCGGTGTTATCAGTAATTGTTACAGTCCAGTTACCCGGTATCATGTTGTTTTGAGATGTGTTATTTTCATCTCCTGGTGTTACTGTACCATTAGGGTCTGTCCAGTCAATGTTAGTAATCAATGACCCATCAGGATCACCATTTAAATCAACACCAACTGCTGTAATAGTAGCTGTTCCCGTTCCATCACCGTGACAAGACTCGTCAGTTGTGGTTTGAGTAGTCGCAATAAAGTGACCTGCAGATGTAATTGTTTCAATTTGCTCGTAAGTACACCCATTATCATCAGTAACTATTATAGTTACTCCTGTACCAGCAGCTCCTGTAAATGTGTATGGAGAAGGTGTGTTTGGGTTTAAATCACTAGGAGCATTCATATCAACAATAAATGGAGGTAATCCTGTTGTGTTTAATGTTACCAAAATATTTCCATCAGCTCCTAAAGGACATGTCGCTGCGGGGGTAATAACAACTTGATCAATTGTTGGTGCGGCAAAAGTACCACTTGCAGATGCTTGACAACCAGATTGATCAGTAATATTGATAGACCATCCAGAATTATTTACTAAGTCAATAACTGTTGCAATACCGGGAGCATTAGGAACTGGACTAGTTAATACATTCCCAGCACCTTGGTTAGTGATTGTATAGTTTCCAACACCGCCAGTAATTTCAATATCCATTGAATTTCCATTTGTTGGACCACAAGCAATTGATGGTGTAGTTACGATAGGACAAGCAAAAGTTATTTTTATAGCTTCTCCAATTACATAACAACCATTTCCATCTTTATCCCAATGTAAACCGCCATTATCATCTGTTCCATTGGCAACATTATTGTTGTTACCAACGCCATCATCACCAGCAACAGGAGAAACCCAGTATGTTCCACATCCTCCAAGTAAATCTCTTAATGCTAGTGTGCTAATTAAAGTCCCACCTAAATCTACAGAGGGAATAATTGAATTTACACCAAGAAAACCAGGTGTAGCCAAAGGGGCTTGGTTTGTACCAGGATCTTGTGTGTATACTAGCCACATTAACTGTGCAGATACAGGGTCAGATGCAGCTGGATCAAAATCCCCTACAGGTGCATTAATAGTGTCATTTGGTAAAATATATAAGGGGTTACCATCTACATCTACATCATGAGTAATAGAGAAAATATCATCTTCACATAAATATAAATCAAGTGCAGTTGCTACGCCATTTTTTTTAATAGTGAATGTTCCTGGATTAGAAACACAAGGAATGGGCTCTACGATTGAACAATCAGTTTCACCAGTACCACCAGTTTGAGATAGGGTAACATCTTGTACGCTATTTGCATAATTAGTAATTAGCATAACATAAACTTCACCAGCTACAGCTCCAGGAATTGAGGGAGTTTCATTGTTAGTACTTGAGTAACTACAGTCAACTTCTGGAGCTGTAGGAGAACCCATAGCACCACATTCGCCTTGAGCCGTAGCTAAATCTGTAAAAGGTCCATAAACAATAAAATCAATGTCAGATGGTGCTGATAATGACATGTCAACGTCACCGTCTACTTCGATCTCTAAAAAGTACCAAGTTGGATTGGGAGTAGATGATAGACAGCCATAATCGTTCGTTGGGTCTATAGTAGAGGCTGCTTCACCAGTGCTCTGAGCAACAAAATCTAATCCTTCATCTGTACATATTGGTTCCATGTCAGAACAACTAGTTCCTTGTCCAATAGATAAAGAAGAAATTAGTAAGCCAAAACTTAAGGCTATATTTTTTAATTTATTCATCTTATTTAGTTTTATTTTCAATTAAAGCAATTTTAGCTAATACATCTTTTCTTGTTTTTTCGGCATTAACAAACCAACCGTTTTTATTGGCCAATTTTAATTCTTCTGGGTTAGAACGAATCCAAGATTCTTTTGTGTCTAATGCTTTCAATAGTGACTTGTAAGAAACTAATTTTTGCTTATCATCCTCATTCACAACCTTAGTTGTTACATTGGGATTTGTTCTTAATTGAGCTTCTGCAATATTGGACATACCAAATATAAATGCTGCTAATATGATTAATTTATTCATAATTGTTTTTGATTGATTATAACTTAAACGGGATTATCCTCCATAAAGTTGCATACAAAAATAATAATAATTAATTATATTTCCTACAAGAGTCAATAATTGTGTTAAAAGTTGAACATTTTTTATCAAGAGAATTTATTAATTTCAGTAGATATTTGTTATATTTGTAACTATAAAAAAATTAATAAAATGAGCAAAGAAGTATATATAATATCAGCAGCTAGAACACCAATTGGTAGTTTCGGAGGTGCATTATCTACAGTGTCGGCTACTCAATTAGGAGCAACTGCAATTAAAGGAGCAGTGGCAAAAGCTGGAATTGATGTAAATACTATTGATGAAGTATTTATGGGTAACGTTTTACAAGCTGGATTAGGTCAAGCACCTGCGAGACAAGCAGCTATTTTTGCTGGATTAAATAATAATGTACCTTGTACAACAATTAATAAAGTTTGTGCTTCTGGTATGAAGTCTATTAGTTTAGGTGCTCAAAGTATTTTAGCTGGAGATAATGATGTCGTTGTTGTTGGTGGAATGGAGAACATGAGTTCTGCACCACATTATTATAATGCAAGAAAAGCAACTAAGTTAGGTGATGTGAAAATGATAGATGGATTAGTTAAAGATGGTTTAACTGATGTTTATAATAAAGTTCATATGGGTGTTTGTGCTGAGAAATGTGCAAATGAAAAAGGGTTTTCAAGAGAAGAACAAGATACTTTTGCTATTGAATCATATAAAAGGTCTGCTGAAGCGTGGTCGAATGGGAAATTCAATGATGAAGTTGTCCATGTTGAAGTTCCTCAAAGAAGAGGGGATGCAATTATTGTTTCTGAAGATGAAGAATACAAAAATGTAAAATTAGATAAGATACCTAATTTAAGAGCTGTTTTTGATAAAGATGGAACTGTTACTGCTGCAAACGCATCTACATTAAATGATGGTGCTTCTGCATTAATTTTAGCAAGTGCTGAAGCAGTAGAAAAATATAATTTAAAACCAATAGCGAAAGTTGTAGGTTATGGAGATGCTGCACATGAGCCGGAATGGTTTACTACTGCACCTTCTAAAGCTGTACCTGTTGCTTTGAAAAAGGCTAATTTATCTATTTCTGATATTGATTATTGGGAATTGAATCAAGCGTTTGCCGTAGTTGGTTTAGCAAACATCAAAGAATTAGGTTTAGATGCTGCTAAGGTTGACGTTAATGGAGGAGCTGTTTCAATTGGTCATCCACTTGGAAATTCTGGTTCTAGAATTATTGTTACTTTAATTAATGTATTAAAACAAAACGGTGGTAAATTTGGAGCTGCTGGTATTTGTAATGGTGGCGGTGGAGCGTCTGCTATGGTAATTGAAAATATCTAAAACAAATTTTAGTAATAGCCTAAGTCAGGTTGAGTATTAGAATAGAAATATGGCCAATGAAATTAATTTTTCATTGGCTTTTTTATGGTCCGATTTTTAGGCTTTCAATAATCTAAATTAATTTTTGATTTAAGTCAAAAAAATTAGTTTACTTTTGTAGGGTGAAACAATTCGTAAACATATTATTTTTAGGACTTTCCATTCTGTTTTCGTTTGGATTCACGTCTTTTCAGTCTGTATGTGAATTAAAAGCTGAGATTATTGAATCTAAACAGTCTTGTTGTCAAGATGAGGAAAAGGCAGATGATACCGATAAGTATTTAGATGGAGAGTGTTGTAATACCGATTATTGTGCAGCTGCATGCTGTATTGAGTCGATTGACTTCTTATTATTTAATGACTTCGTGTTTCAAACAGAATCTGTAAATGTAGATGAATTGGAAATTTCATTAATCCCATCAATTCATACTTTTTTATTAAATTTAAGACGGTTTAAGTTTGACTGTTTTCAAATTACATTGATAGTTCCACCGGATTTATTTGCACATAATATTTCTGGTTATGAAATTATACTTAGCAAGCAAGCTTGGTTAATTTGATTAATTAATACGTGTTAAACATAGTATTAATTAATCAAAAAATAGAATGAAACAAAAAATAGTAGTACTAATTCTTGTTATACTTTCTCCTCTTATTTTATTGTCTCAAGAAAAAGAAAGTGATAAAAAAGTTATAAAAGGTAGAGTAATAGAATTAATTTCTGGAGGTAAGCAAGATGGCCTACCTGGAGTAATCATAAAAAGTAAAATAAGTAAAACATTGGCAAGGACTAATGTAGATGGATATTTTGAAATTAAAATTCAATCTTTCCCTGATACTTTGCTAGTTGAAAATTTGGGTTTTAATAAGGCAATCGTTTATGTTAATGAATCATTAACAAATTTAATAATTGAGTTAAAAGCGGGTAACCAATTAGATGTTGTAACAATAACAGGAAGGAATGATGGTAAATCTATTGATTTATTAAATCCATTTCATATTGAACAAATAGGAGAGGGTGAGTTGAGAAAAGCGGCTTGTTGTAATTTGTCGGAATCTTTTGAAACTAATGCATCTGTAGATGTGAGTTTAACAGATGCTGTGTCAGGTGCAAAAAAAATTCAAATGTTAGGACTTGACGGTATATATTCTCAACTTCAGTGGGAAAACATTCCTTTAGTTAGAGGGTTGTCCTCTTCTTATGGTTTGAGTTTTACGCCAGGTACTTGGATTCAATCTATTCAAATAACAAAAGGTACAGGCTCGGTTGTAAATGGATACGAGTCTATGGCAGGATTGATAAATTTGACACTTAAAAATCCCTCATCTAAAGAAAAATTCTATGTTAATACATATACAAGTTCAATGGGTAGAGGTGAGATTAATCTGCACGGCGCACAAGAGCTTAAGAATAATTGGAAAACTATGAGTTTTTTACACTTGTCGAACAATTTTATTGAAGTGGATAGAAATGGCGATAAATTTAGAGATGTTCCAATCGGTCCTTCTGCTTCATTCTTTAATAGATGGGAGAAAACAGGAAAGAACTACGAAACTAGATTTGGAGTTAAAGCAACCTTCGCTGATAAAAAAGGTGGTCAATTAACTAGTGTTGGAGATATTCAAACACCAAGATACGGGGTAGGTTTATATACTAATCACCTTGAATTATTTTCTAAAATTGGTCTTTTTATGAAGAAGAGAAGATTCGGAAGTATTGGTTTGGTACAGCAAGCAAAATACCATTACTTAAAGAATACATTTGGAAATACTGTTTATGAAGGAACGCAAAAAAAATATTATTTCAATGGAATCTATAGTGATATTATTAAGAATACAAATCACAATTATAAAACAGGTTTAAGCTTTATATTAGATGATTATGAGCAGACGTTTTTAGATTCAAACTTTTTAAAAACTGAAATTGTACCAGGCGCATTTTTTGAGTATACTTATTCTCATTTGAAGAAGTTTACGTTAGTTGCTGGTGTTAGGGGGGATTATCATAATTTACATGGTTTACTTTTTGCGCCAAGATTACATGCTAAATGGAATTTAAATCCAAAAAATGCTTTAAGGTTTAGTGTAGGAAGAGGCTTAAGAGTGCCTAATCCTTATTCTGATTATACAAGTTTAATGGCAAGTAGTAGAGTTTGGGTAGTTGATCCAAATATTAAACCTGAGGATGCTATTAATGCAGGTGTAACGTACACTCAGAAATTTCAAATTCATGATAATGTATCTACTTTTAGTGTGGATTATTTTTACACTGATTTTTTCAATCAATTAGTCGTGGATCAAGATGTTAATTCAAACGAAATTCATTTATATAATTCCAATGGTAAATCGTACTCTCATAGCTTTCAAGCAGAGTTGTCAGTGTCTCCAAGTAAAACTTTAGAACTTAGGTCTGCGTTTAAATATTATGATGTAAAGGCTGAGTTTAACGGAGAGTTACAACAAAAAGCATTTGTGCCTAGGTTTAGAGCGTTGTTTAACCTTGGCTACACGACACGAAATAAAAAATGGAGTTATGATTTAACTGCTAATTGGGTAGGACAAAAAAGATTACCTTCCACTATAAATAACCCAGAGGAACATCAACGTCCTTTTGAATCAGAAGAATATTGGTTATTAAATAGTCAGTTAACTTACAAAAGAAAAAGGTTTAGTGTGTATTTAGGAGCTGAAAATATTTTGAATGTAATGCAAAAAAATGCAATTATTTCGGCAGACGATCCTTTTGGTTCGTATTTTGATGCTACTCAAATATGGTCGCCTATAAGTGGTGTAAATATTTATGCAGGATTGCATTTTACAATTAAACAAAAGAAAAAATAAAACAATAAAAAACAAAAATTATGAAAAAAGTAATAGGTATAATAATGATGATGTTTGTGTTTCAAGGAATGGCGCAAAACCTTAAGAAAGTAGAAGTTATAGAAATTCAAACTTCTGCACTTTGTGGTGAATGTAAAGAACGTATAGAGGATAAATTAAATTTTACAAAAGGAGTTAAATTTGCAGAACTGAATCTAGAGAACAAAGTGTTAACTGTAAAATATAAGACAAAGAAAATTGATGCGGCTCAAATCAAAACGATTATTTCAATGATTGGATATCATGCGGATGATGTTAAAAGAAATAAAGAATCATTTGAAGCATTACCAGGATGTTGTAGAGATGAGAACGCGAGTTGCACAAAAAAATAATTAATAATTGTCAAATTAAAGAAGTCGGCCATCTCTAGATAGCCGACTTTTTTAATTTTTGTAGGTGTTTAAAAAATTGTTTGTGATTAATATCATTAAACTATCTTAAAAATAATAGCTATTTTTGTATAAATAAAAAAGCGTAAAAAATATGATTGAAACAGATATCATTATTATAGGAGCAGGTCCGGTAGGACTTTTTACTGTTTTTGAAGCAGGATTATTAAAATTAAAATGTCATTTAATTGATTCTTTACCTCAACCAGGTGGTCAATTAACAGAAATATACCCTAAAAAACCAATTTATGATATTCCAGGATATCCCACTGTTGGTGCAGGTGAGTTAGTTGATAATTTAATGGAGCAAATTAAACCGTTTACCCCAAAGTTTACATTAGGAGAGTCTGCGGTGACAATTGATGAAGTTGAAGATGATAAATTCATAGTGACTACAAATAAAGGAACACAACATAAAGCACCAATTGTTATAATTGCTGGTGGACTTGGTGTGTTTGAGCCACGTAAACCTCCCGTTGAGCATTTAGAAATTTTTGAAGATAAAGGGGTTGAATATATTATTAAGGATCCTGAATTTTATAGAGGTAAAAAAGTTGTTGTAGCCGGAGGTGGAGATTCTGCTTTAGATTGGTCAATTTTTTTAGTGGAGAATAAAATTGTTTCGGAATTATCTTTAGTGCATAGACGTAAGTCTTTTAGAGGTCATTTAGATTCGGTTCAAAAAGTGATGGATTTAGCTGACTCTGGAAAAATTAATTTAATTACAGAAGCGGAAGTTACTGGCATTTCTGGAGAAGATGTGGTTAACGGAGTAACAATTAAACATAAAACACAAGGAGAATTTACAAAAGAATGTGATCATTTTGTGCCTTTATTTGGATTGAAGCCATCTCTGGGGCCAATCGGAGATTGGGGATTAGAGATTGAAAAGAACGCTATTAAAGTTGATACCGAAGCTTATACAACTAATCGTCCTGGTATTTATGCGATTGGAGATGTAAATGTTTACCCTGGAAAGTTAAAGTTGATTTTATGTGGGTTTCATGAAGGGACAATTGCGGTTCAATCAGCATTTGCAAAAATTCACCCAGATAAAAAGAACGTATTAAAATATACTACTGTAAATGGAGTAAATGGTTTTTAGAAAATTCACTAAAAACTATTCACTAATTAATTAAAGAGATGACAGAAGAAGAAAACATGGTAAAAGTCTATATTATAGACCGAGATGATGTGAAGCATGAGTTAGATGCTCCTACTGATATGAGTATGAATATTATGGAAGTGTGTAAAGCTTACGAATTACCTGTTGAAGGTAGATGTGGTGGAATGGCTATGTGCGCAACTTGTCAATGTTACCTGGAGTCTGATACTGAACTAATTGATCAGTCAGATTCAGAATTGGATATGTTGGATGAAGCATTTTTTGTGGAAGACAATAGTCGTTTAGGATGCCAAATTCCAATTACAAAAGAGATAGATGGTATTACTTTAAGATTAGCTCCTGAAGGAAATTGATTCTTAATTAAGAATATAGAACAAAAGAGCCGTGAATTTATTAATTCACGGCTCTTTTGTTTTATATCGGATGGTTAATCATTCTCTAAGGGTAAGCTTATATTTCTTTTACCACCAACTTTAAAATCTATTTTATAATAAAATAAAGGTAAGAATCCAAGTTGTTTTCTAAAATCATAAGGCTTTGATGGGTTGTCAGGGTTTGGAACATATGTTAAACCACCATAATTTGTATTCATGGTTGCATTGATTATGTCTAAACCAAACTCATGGGTTACTTTTTTAGTGTTCAATACATAATTTATTTTAAAATCTAATCTAAAGTAGTCTTTAAATCTTAATGTATTATAACCTTCATCTAAAAAAATAATTTCCTTTTGGGCATTTGTAGCAATAGTATCAACATGTGAATATCTTTTACCACCAGCATATGTGATTTTTAGACCTAAACTTAACGTTTGATTCCTTTTTTTACCTAATGTAAATTCTTTTCCAATTAAACCGTTAGCAATATAGTTTCCATTGTAATCAGTACTTCTCTCAATGTTGTCTGACCCTTTATATGTAGATTGATATAAACTTACCGAACTCATGAAGAAGAATGATTTAGCAAAGAATTTTTCTAAGGTGAATTCAATACCATAATTTTTAGCAGTTCCTGTATTTTGTAAACTATCAGGGAAAAATCGTGCGAAACCACTTCCTTGGTTAACTAAAGAGAATGAAGAACTTTCTACTTCAACTGGTATTTCATATAAATGTTGATAATATGCTTCAGTTTTAAACTTCATAGATTTGTTAAGTCTTAAATTATAACTTAAAACGGAGTGAATTGATTTAGAAAATCCCATATCTTCATTATGATATATTTTTTCATTATTCGGTCCAGGTTTGTGGTAAAAGTAAGTGTACATTGGTTGTGTTTGAGAATGTAAACCACTTCCAAAAGCTAATGTATTATTTTTGTTTAATTTGTATTTAACACCAATTCTAGGTTCCACTGCTGATAAACTATTTGAGACAGAAAAATATTGGGAATGTAAACCAGCATTCACTATTAATTTCTTAGACAGTTTATAACGCCATTGGATAAAAGGTTGAATTAGAACGTCAGGCTGTGTACTAATGTAATCCCATCTAATTTGAGATGGAGAGTTGACATCAGAAATATCAGTTTTAACAGAATCTAGCATTTTAAAGCTATAGATATCAGCATTTATTCCGTATTTAATTAGGTGTTGCGTATTTATTTTATAGTTAACACTTACATACGCCATTGCTTTATTAATATCAAATACATAGCCCATCATGTTATGTGGTGGTTTTGATGAGTCATATTGCCATATAGAATCTGAACTTAAAGTTCTTGTAACATATTCATGATTTGAGTGTTGTGATTCTTTAGAAATAGCCAAAGTAGATTTTATATATGTTTTGGAGTTTAACGGTTTTTTATAAGTTAATCCTCCTACATACATTGATGTTCCAAAGTATTGATCTCTGTCTTGTTCACCAAATGCATCTTGCGCTGGTGTTTTTTGATCTGAAATTACAATAGCGATTTCACTTGCGCCGCCCATTCCAAATAGAGCTAAACTTCCTCCTTTTTTCAAGGGGAAATTAAATTTAAATGCGCCATCTCCGTAAACTGGTACAGCATCTGTTCCTATGCTAATACCCATTGTTTTTAATAATGAAAAAGTTGAATACCTTCCACCTATTAAATAACTTGATCCTGATTTTTTGGAAATAGGTCCTTCTAATTGTGCTTCAATTCCTAAAAAACCAAATTGTCCTGAAAATTCGTGTAAATTATTGTTACCGTTTCTTAATTTTAAATCAAATATTCCAGAAGTTGAATTCCCATATTCAGCAGGGAATGCACTCATAAAGAAATCAGAATTACTTAAAAATTTATTATTTAAAATTGAAACAGGTCCTCCTCCAGAACCAGAAATAGCAAAGTGATTTGGATTGGGGATGTCAATGCCTTCGACTTTATATAAAATCCCAGCAGGTGAATTACCCCTTATTACTAAATCATTACGTGAATCATCAGTTCCTTGGGCTCCAGCAAAATTTGAAGCCATTCTTGCAGGGTCGCCTCTACTACCTGCATAACGATTGGTTTCAGCAATTGAAAAGGACTGAGCTGAAACGGTTGACATTTCATTAATAACCTCTCCTTTTTTACGAACAGTGACTATAATTTCTTTTCCAATGATTCCGGTTTCTTCCATTTCGATATTTACAATTGGTTCTTTTCCAGAATTTACAATTATGGTTACTACTTTCGAACCATAACTCATAAAAGAGAATTCTAATTCATGTTTACCAATAGGGACATTATATATCGTATAGTCGCCATTGTAATTACAAGCTGCAGCATACAATTTATCTGTGATGTCTAATACTTTAACCTTTGCTCCGATAAGTGGAGTTTTAGTGTCAATATCAACTACTTTTCCTCTTATGTTTTGGGTCCTTTCTTGTGATAAAGAGTAGTTAACTGTCAGAAGGATAGATAGTATAAGTGTTAGAGTTTTCATAATGTGTAGTGTTTATTGATGACAAAATACTAATTAAATGTTAATAAGTGTTAATTTTGTTTCAAAGGCAAGGAAGCGTCTTGCATAATGTGAATAGAATTTCGAAAAATGATTGCACTGTTAAGAAAGTTACGCTTTTGTGTTTTTTCAAGTTAAATCTTATTGAATTATCTTTTGTTCATTACATTTGTAAAACTTAAGGCTAAAGTGTGAAAAAGAAAAAAATTATTGTTTCCGTTACAAATGACCTCTATACCGATCAAAGGGTAAGAAGGGTTTGTGAATTTTTAGTAGCCAATAATTATGATGTCACACTTTGTGGACGACTTCTGAAAAATAGTAAATTGTTACCAAAAACAGATTATAAAACAAAACGATTTAAATTGCCTTTTACTTCAGGTGCTTTATTTTATGCAGCTTATAATATTAGGTTGTTTTTTTTCTTACTCTTTATTAAATCAGATGTGCTGTTGGCAAATGATTTGGATACTTTGTTAGCAAATCATTTAGCTAATAAATTTAAAAAAGGTGGAAAGTTATATTATGATTCTCATGAGTATTTTGTTGGTGTTCCAGAATTAATTTCGCGTCCAAAAATACAAAATGCATGGCGTTTTATTGAGAAAATTACTTTACCTAAAGTGGATAAAATGTATACCGTTAATATTTCTATTGCCAACTTATATCAAAAGGAATATAATCGTAACGATATAAGTGTGGTTAGAAATATTTCTGACGTTAAAATTGTTGATAGATCAAAAAATAAAGCAGATTTAGGTTTGCCTTTGGATAAACGCATAGTGATAATTCAAGGTGCAGGAATTAATATTGACCGCGGAGCAGAAGAAGCTGTTGAGGCAATAAAGAGTGTTGATAACTGTGTGCTCATTTTTGTTGGAGATGGTGATGTTATCCCTCAACTTAAGGAACAAGTTAAAGTTGAAGGTTTAGAAGGTAAGGTATTGTTTTTTGGAAAGCGGCCTTATAATGAATTAATGAATTTTACTGCCTTATCGGACATTGGTTTGTCCTTAGACAAGGACACTAATATTAATTATAAATATAGTTTACCAAATAAAATTTTTGATTATATACATGCAAACACGCCGTTAATTGTTACCGATTTAGTTGAGGTAAAACGTATTGTTAGTGAGAATGAAGTAGGTATAGTGCTTTCTGAATTTACGCCAGTAGAATTAGCCAAATCTATTACTAAATTACTAAATGATAAAGCGTTGTATAATGTTTGTAAGGCTAATACTATAATGGCTTCCAAAATTTTGAGTTGGGAAAATGAATGTAAAATTCTGAAGGGAATTTATTTACCGTAACAATTTACCAGGTATAACGAGTGTATTCTTGTTTAATTATTAGAGCTATATATCTAAAACCAACAGTTTGATTTCTGGGTCAATATATAATAGTGATGTAATTGATAATTAGTCAGCCTTCAAAATAATTCTAAATGTAGTTCCCACATTCAATTCAGATTTTAAGACTGAAATTTTACCTTTATGAAAATCTTCAATAATACGCTTTACTAAAGACAATCCTAAACCCCAACCGCGCGTTTTTGTTGTGTAACCAGGCTGAAATACTGTTTTAAGTTTTGATAGTGCTATACCTTTACCTGAATCGGTAATATCGATTATAACGTCAAGCTCGGTTTGTTTAACAGAAACTAAAATGTTCCCTTTGCCATCCATAGCATCAACGGCATTTTTAGTAATGTTTTCAATTACCCATTCTAACAGTGATGAATTAATTGGAGTTTGAATATCACTTTGTTCGTTTGTAAATGTTAAGTTAATATTTTTTGAGATTCTTAATCTTAAATAATCAATTGAATCTTTTATAACCGGTACAATATTTTCTGATTTAAGAATAGCTTTAGATCCTATCTTAGAGAATCTATTGGTAACCGTGTTCAATCGATCAATGTCTTTATTCATTTCTAATATCGTAGATGGATCTATGCCTTGTGCTTCTAATAATTGAATCCAAGCCATTAATGAGGAAATAGGTGTTCCCAATTGATGTGCAGTTTCCTTCGCCATTCCAACCCAAACTTGATCTTGTTCTGCTTTTCTGAAGGTACTAAACACTAAATAGCCTATTAGAATAAATAACCCGATAATTGTAAATTGAACAAATGGAAAATATTTTAAAATTGTGAGTTCTTCTGATGCTTCATAATAAATAACGCCTTGTTGATCATGTCCAAAGTTAATTGAAATACTATCTGTTGTTAAGGAGATTTGATTGATGGCTGTGTTCAGTTCTGATTGATTTAGTGAGTCGGAAATATTAGGTATGTTAGTAGCTATTATACTTCTATTGTCTTTGTCAATAAATAAGACAGGAACAAGGTCAGAATTATTAACTAATTCATTTGTAAAGGCGGTATAAAGAGAATCTTTGCTGTAAGATAATTCTGATAATTTTTTTGAATCATAATAATATACCGTTTGATTATTATTACCAAATAAATTTAAGGTTAATGGTGGATGTGTGACTTGCCAATTCTTGATTAATTGGTTAAGTGTGTCTTTTTTATCTTGAGTGGATAACTTCTTTATGGACTCTAAGTTATGTGTGTTTTCAATTTCTCCTTTTTGATTAGTAATAATCATTGGAACTTGATTACTCTGTGTTAAAACAGCTAGCACAAAAGAATAATCTGTTAAGTCTTTATTAACCTCTTGCATTGATAAGGTCCAAAGTTCGACTTTTTTTCGTTCGTTTTCACGCAGTGCGTCAAATGTATTGTTGGTAAGGTTTACTAAATCAGCTTTACGCTTTATAGCATCAGCCCATTGTGTAACTCTATCTTTTTCTTTTTGTGCTACTTTTTTTACAACCGAATTTGAATACCATAATGAAAAACCGACTAAAAATATGGCTATGAGAACTAATATGATTTTCCAACGTTGTTTTTTGTGGTATAAATTCATTAAAATGAGTTGTTTAAATATTAGTTAGTAACGCAGATTGGATTGTTTTGTTGTTACTCTTTAGTAAAAGATCCTATTCAAAATCACTTTCTTCTTCAAGCTCGTTTTCTTCAATTGATTTCAATCTTAACTTTTCGTAAAATTTATTTGAACGCTTTTTGTTTTTGGATTCTGTTGGAATACTGTCAGTTTTAATTTCGTTATTTTCTTCTTCATAAATAATAAATTCGAATGCTTCAGTTTTAGAATCAGACTTAATTTGTTTTACGGTACTGTCTTTTTTGAATAGACCAAATTCAGATTTTAATACTGACTTAATAGTCTGTTTTTCCTCTGCTATGTTTTCTTTAAATGTGGCCTTCATTTCACCTTTGTCAATTGAATAAGTTGGATTATTTAGAAGTCCTGCCATATTTAAAAATATGCTCCATCCTAAGCCGTCATCTTCAATTATTCCAAACTCACTTTCATTTAAATTCGATTTTAATTCTCTAAATCTAAAACTAAAGTGGTAATCAATGTTATTATCAAAGTCGTGCCATCCAGATAGGTTAACATCTAATGCATTGTTTTTAATTGTCATTTTAGGAATATAAAGCGTTCTGTTTTTTATTTCTAAAGTGTTTGATAATTCTTCAAATTTAAGGTTAAGTAATTTTGTTTCAAATTGATCAATGTGCTTATTTAACATTAATTTTAAAGCTTTATTTGTTCGCATGAATTCGGTAATACTTTGCATAGTCTTCATGTTTGTTAAAGCGCCGTTATTTATCCTAAAATTTGTTTTAGCATGCATTCTATCGTCAATGAGCGTAAAGTAGTTATCAAAAAACAATAGTAAGTCAATATCACCCGAAAGTATACCTGAAAGGTTTTGGTCTGTTATGGCAGTTTGACTAAAGTTATTCCAATCGGCAAAAAGTAGCTTTACATTAATGCCGTTCAGCTTTATTTTACCTTCAATACTATTTCCTTTTTCTAATAAGTTAACTAACTTAAGGTTACCACTAACTGAGCCTTGTAAGGTCTGTAAACTGAAATGCTTGACGTTTACTGTTTGATTTACTAATATAAGTTTTCCTTTAATTTTTTTGAAATTATGAGTTTGCCAAATTAGTTCTTTCACATTTAAATCTAAATTAAGGTTCAAAGAATTTGGCAATTCAAATTGGTTTTGTGTTACAATTTTTTTGTTATGGGGGGCAGACTTTAAAAATTCATTAATATCTAATTTATTACTTTCAATTGAAGCAACTAGTCCTAACGTTCCTGTTCCTTCAATAAATGGAATCAAGTTTTTTAAGGCACCATTTAAAACTAAATCTGAATTATTGGTTTTTATTGATAGATTTCTGGTTCCTGCATCATTACCTTTTAGTAATAAATCACCTGTTATGTTATTAAACTTTATAGGATTGCGATCACTTTTAAAAGTTACATTTTTTAAAGATAAATTGCCATTTGTGTTTTCTAAGTCAAATTGTGATGGATTGTATTCAATGTCAGTAAATTGTATTGAATACTTGGTGTTAACATCTACTATTCCTGTTAATTCTTCGACAGTTTTAAATTTGAAAAACTCATGAAAAGAGGCAAGATCAATGTGGCCTTTAATGGCACCATTGAATGTTGGTAGTTTAAAATCTGTAATTTTGGTTGAACCGCTAATTGTACTTTCTAATAATTGTAAGGATACATTTTTGAATTCTAATAATTCTTTGTGTTTGGGTTGCTTATTTTGGTATCGACCTTCTAAGCTCAAATTAGTAATGCTTAAATTCTTTTCTAACGATTTAATTTTCCCATTTTCAATATTGAATTTTGCTTTGATAGATGGCATTTGAGTTTTTTCCATTTTACCTTTTATCGTAGCAATAAAGTTTACGTTACCATAACTTTCATAGTTATTGGAAGCTTCAAGTGTATTATTTAAAAGTGATTTTGTTAATTCATCTAGTTTTATATCTTGACCTTCAATATTAATATCTAATAGCTTTGAATTCACTTGACCAGTGATTTTAAAGGGCATTCTTTCTATTGACAAGTCACCAGTGTTGAATGTGTAAGTTTGTGTAACCGTATTAATGTGAAGGTCCAATGTTAATTGAGCATCTTTTTCTCTGATTAAGGTAAAGGAATTGGTCTTCAGTTTCTCAATATGTAAGTCGGATTTGGCTTTAAGATTAAATTCTTTTTCTGAAAAATCACCTTCAAAATTTGCGGTTTCTAACTTCAGTTTGTAGAATTGTTTAGTAGCAATGTTAGAAAATTCAAACTTCATATGTTCTACTTCCAGTTGTTTTAATTCGAAATTAAAATTTCCTGAAGTAGTATCTTGTGATGGTGTTATTATGTTATAATTTACATCACCTTTGGATGTTGTTTTTAGTTTTAGAACACCTTCTTTTATAGTTATGTTTTGTACATTATAATCTTCATTTATTAAATCTAAAATATTAAAATTTAGAAATAAGTTTTTCGCAAATAAAAGTGTATCATCACTTTCAATTTGTTCATATGAATCTTTAATTAGTACGTTTTTAAAATTTAATGAAGCGTATGGAAAGTTACGTAATATTGAAAAGTCAATAGCTCTTATTTTAACTTCTGTATTGATGTACTTATTAATTTCTGTAATAGCATATTGTTCTATATCATCTTCATATATTTTGGACGATAGAGTTGTTAGTGTCACCAAGAATAAGGACACAAAAAATAGCCAAAATAGGATTCGTTTTATGAGATGAAAAATGTAATTCATATTATTTAGCTAACAAAATATTAAAGTTAGGAATAAATATAGCGTTAAAAGGAGTATCGGTTACTTCTTTATTAACGCCGTATAGTTGGTTAATTGGTTTTCCCTAGCCATTTTGGGAGAATAAAAGCTCCGATAAATAAATAGGGGTAATAAGAGATTAAACGCCAGATAATTGAAGTTAATACGATTAATGTGCTAATGGGAAGGAATTCGCCTAAGAAGGTACTGTATAGGTATTCTGCAACTCCACTTCCTCCTGGTGTTGGACTAACTAGTAGTATTAACCACATCACTAATTGCTTAGCAAATATTAGGATATTAGACTGAAAGCTTAATGCAACAAATGCCATTATAATAAAGTTGGCAACCAAAAACCTACTTGTCCAAGATAGTATTGTGACGGACATCAATTTAAGCCAAAACAGTATGGTTTTTCCTTTAAGTATTTTTGAAGCTACAATAATGTCTGTTCCTGTTTGTTCTGCTTTCTTTTTAAATTTTGATAAAAAAGGGAGTTTGAAAATTAAAATTAAAAGTTTTTGAATGAGTTGAGGATATATGAATAAACTAAAGAATAATAATAAAGTAATACCCAATATTATGACGTAACCTATCCAGAATTGGTTTAAATAATCATGTAATGTATCAGGAAGTAACTGATTGATTTCTATAAATCTAACAATAATTGGAATAGCAATAACATAAAAGAGATTGTCTAGTAAAGTTGTTGTGAAGACTATTGCTGTTGATTTACCTAGGTTTATATTTTCTTTTTTTAATATGAACATTGCCACTGCACTTCCTCCTACCACACCTGGTGAGACTGCTGAAGCAAATTCCCACATTAAAATGACTTTTACGCTTTGTAACCAGTTTAGTTTTTTTTCAGTAAGTTGCCGTATGCGTAAAACGTATCCTAAATCTCGGAAGAGCATCATGATGATTGCCAAAGATAAATATAAAAAAGTATTTAAAGTGAATTCTATAGTTTGCCAACTTGATATAAAATCTGCTTTATTAACTTCTGAATATGCTAGGTAAACGGTAATTGATAAGCCAATAAAAATAGCTAAATAAATTTTATTTTTGTTTAATAGTTTAGATTTCATATTGCTCAATGGCTAAATATTATGATTGAATTTAGTCTTTCATGAATTCTACTTCAATTCTTCTATTTAGACCTCTTCCCCATTTATACACGTTAGTGGCAATTGGATTTTCTGAACCATGTCCTGAGTAATGAAGTCTATTTTGGTTAATGTTATGTAGTATTAAATAGTCGTAAATAACTTTTGCTCTTTCTTCTGAAAGTATTATGTTTTTTTCTGGGATTCCGCTGGCATCCGTATAACCATGAATATGTGCTTTTATATATTTGTTTTTCTGTAAGTAATGTATTAAGTCATTTAAGTATTTTAAATCACTGCCGGTTGAATCTAAACTAAAGCTGCCAGATAAAAATTGTAACGAATCTATAATGAAATTACTTTGTAATTTTTCAGTTGGATTGGAAATAAAATACGATAGATACTTTTTGTGTTCATTCGTTTTTTCTGCTGTAATTATTTGCGTATTTTCAATCGTTTCGTTGACCAAAGTAGTTCCTGTGTGAACAGTTTTTTGAATAATTTTAACTTCAATTCTTCTATTTCCTGCTCTAGTTGATTTATAACGATTACTGAATATGGGTTTTGCTGGTCCGTATCCTGCGTAAGTTATTCTTTCTTTAGAGAAACCATTATTTATTAAGTGGTCATAAACAAATTGAGCTCTTTTTTTGGAGATAGCAATATTTTTCGATTGGCTTCCTGAATTATCCGTATAACCACCCAGTTCAATCTTTAAGTTTTCATCTGCATCTAGTGCTTTTTTAAGATTGATAATGTCTATGTTTTTAGCAATATTTGAAAAGGTCGATTTACCAGATCCAAATTTTACATTGTATAATACGATTTGAAAACCAACAGGAATTGCTTCAGGTACAATTACTAAGTGTTCTATTTCAATATGTAATTGTGAACTATCTACATTGGTTGGCATTGGTGGACAAAGGCAACCCTTTAAAGAATCGGATATGTTGAATTCGGAATACGGTTCAAAATCTTTAATTCGCTCTCGTTGATGTTGGTACCTTGGACTTGTATTTGCACCATCAGTACCTAAATCCCAATAATTAACAGCATCCCAACTAGAATAACCACAAAATTGTTTTAAAATCACTGCAGAAATATAACCAGATGCATGCCAACCATTCCAACAATGTAAATAGATAGGTCCAACGCTATCCATTGTGGCTGAATTATATGTCATTTCTAACATATCTTTAATATGTTGATCATCAAAATAGTCTTTTTGATAGTACTCGAAATTATTCCAACTGTCATTTGTACATGAACAGGTATCACCTACTGGAGAGTTTTTAAAATTTTCACGGTACAAATAAATTCCTTTTGAAAATCCTTCTTGACATAAATTAGACATGCCATCTATAGGAATAGGATTGTGATTATGTCTTTTATCAGTTAAATGATAATAATTATTTGCTCCTCCTCTATATGCTACACCATGCAGAATAGGACGCATGTTTCTTGTTCCATATAAACTGTCAAAACCGTTACCTTTATTATCAGTTACTTTATACATTAAATCAGTCTCTGTATATCGATTTTTATAGTAGTCTGATGAAAAGATAAAGTCTCCTTTTATATTAAATAATGAGTCATAATTTGTTTGTTGTAGTGTATCTCCGATATAGTATGAAGACAAACCTATCTTAATCGTGTCATTTTGAGCTAAAGACAACATTGAGGTTAAAGAGATTATTGAGAATATAAGTTGACGCATAAAGACAAAGTTAGGTTGATTGTTTGAAATAGATCAATAAGTGTGCTAAAGTTTTACACACTTTATTATCAGTAGGAGGTTTATTTTTATTTGTTCAAGAACTATAAATAAAAAAGGCCTTTCAATATAAATCGAAAGGCCTCTTTTTGGTTTAAATTTTTATTCTACAGTAACTGATTTTGCTAAGTTTCTTGGTTGATCAACATTACATTCTCTCATCACAGCAATGTGATATGATAATAGTTGTAATGGTATTGTAGCTAAAATAGGTACTAATACTTCATCCGTTGCCGGTATATGAATAACATGATCAGCAATATTTTTCACAATAGTATCTCCTTTTGTTACGATAGCTATTACTTTACCTTTTCTTGCTTTAACTTCTTGAATGTTACTGACTACTTTTTCATAATGTTCACCTTGAGTGGCAATTACAAAAACAGGCATGTTTTCATCAATTAATGCAATTGGGCCATGTTTCATTTCTGCAGCTGGATAACCTTCTGCATGTATGTATGAAATTTCTTTTAATTTTAAAGCACCTTCTAATGCGATTGGAAAAGCTGTTCCCCTTCCTAGAAACAAAGCATTTGAACAATCTTTGTATTCGTTTGATATTTTTTTAATGTAATCATCACTTTCTAATAATTGTTCAATTTTAGAAGGTAAGGCTTCCATTTCATTTAATAAATTCTGATATTTATCAGGATCAATCGTTCCTCTTTTTTTACCGATCATAATAGCCATAATAGCCATTAAGGTAACTTGTGTAGTAAATGCTTTTGTTGAAGCAACACCAATTTCAGGTCCTGCATGCGTATAAGAACCCGCATCAGTTATTCTAGAGATTGTTGAGCCAACAACGTTAACTATTCCTAACAGAATTGCTCCTTTTTCTTTAGCCATTTTTAAGGCCGCTAAAGTGTCAGCAGTTTCACCTGATTGTGAAATAGCCATGACTACATCTCCTTTTCTAATAATTGGATTACGGTATCTAAATTCTGATGCGTACTCAACTTCAACAGGGATACGAGCTAAGTCTTCAAAATAGTATTCGGCTACTAATGCGGCATGCCACGAAGTACCGCAAGCAATAATTATAATTCTATCCGCATTTGCTATTTGATCTTCATACTGTTTAAGACCACCTAAAGAAATCCATCCTTCTTTTGCGTTAAGTCTTCCTCTAAAACTATCATGTATTGCACGTGGCTGTTCATATATTTCCTTTAGCATGAAATGTTCGTATCCTTCTTTTTCAAGCGATTCTAATTTCATATCTAATTCTTGAATGTAAGGGTTTACTTCTACCTCATTTTCAATCTCGTATATTTTAAATCCGTGTTCTTTATCAAGTACAGCCATATGACCATCTTCTAAATAAATAACATTTTTTGTGTATTCGATAAACGGAGTCGCGTCTGAAGCAATATAATATTCATCATTACCTAATCCAATTACTAATGGGCTACTTTTTTTAGCACAAATTAATTTATTTGGCTCATAAGGAGATGAAACAACAATTGCATAAGCGCCTACCACTTTATTTAAAGCAAGTCTTACTGCCTCTGCTAATAAAACATTTCCATTAGTGTAAATGTCTTCAATTAAATGAATTAAAACTTCTGTATCTGTTTCACTTTTAAAAGAATGGCCTCTTTTAGTTAATTCTTCCTTTAGTATGGCGTAATTTTCAATAATTCCATTATGTACTAATGCAATATTACCATCTTGAGATGTGTGTGGGTGCGCATTTATATCATTAGGTAAACCATGGGTTGCCCAACGTGTATGCCCAATCCCAACGTTTCCAACAGTAGTAGATTCACCAATGAAATCTACTAAGTCTTGAACTTTACCTTGCCTTTTGTAGATATTAAGATTGTTATTAGGCGTTAAAAGAGCTATTCCAGCACTATCATAACCTCTATATTCAAGTCTGCTTAGTCCTTTAATTAAAATTGGGTAAGCTTTTTTATCTCCGATATATCCAACAATTCCACACATATTAATGTTCTGTATAAGTAATTTCTAATCTTGTTTTATGTTTTGAGCTTGAATTAGCTCCACTAAATATTATCCTTTCAATTGATGAGCCAAAGAAACTACCAGGATAAATTCTAAAACCTGTATTGTCTCTGTCTCCATTTAAAATGGCTTGGATTTCCCTTGTTAATAGGAATCTAAATTCTTTGTTATCTTCATCATAATGTACAAATGAATTGAAGTTTGGGTAATCGATAGTCAAGTCTGAAACTAAATTAGTTTTAGCTTTTGCAATAAACAACGAAACTGTTGGGTCAAAAACATCCGGTTGAAAATCTTGAACTGGAACAATTAGCATAGCTTTATTAATTATTCTTTTTTTGTCTTTGTATAAATCTAATAGATGAGGAAATTTAACTATAGCTCTAGTTGAAGAACTTTGCATATAAAATTTTTCATTGCCATTCTCAGGGTTATCTAATACGTTTTGAACGTTAGTCCCAGATTTGTTAAAGCTAATCTTGTTAAACCTAGCACATTTACTGTTAATATTGAATGTAAATGTTTTATTTTCAGTCGCATCATTTGTATAGTATAATACCATTTTAGATAATGCATCTTCAAGAGAAAAGTATAAAACAGAACCTTCTTCGGGATTCAAATTTGATGGGTCAGAAACCTTTACGTAAAAGCCTTTAAAATAATCTGTGAAAGTAGTATTAGTTGTCATTTGAGACGCATTGTCAATTAACGTTTGTCCAAAACTTGGGTCTAACTTTAGTCTTAACTGAGGTGAGAGTGTATCATCTCCAACAACTACATTTGTATATGGTTTTGCTAGTATGGTTTCAGAACCAGCAAGTATTAAATTTGAACCAGTTGTGTTAATAGGTGAGAAGGCATAATAATCCTGGTCATCTCTAATTAAGTCATCAGTAATTTCAAATACTTCAAAAGTCATGTTTTTAACATTTCCATAGTATCTAATGCTAGCAAAAGCAAACGATAACATTACTGAATCTACAGTTACTACATTTCCAAATGAAGGACTTTCAGAGGATAATCTGATTTGAGTAGCAATACCGCAATCTATAATTCCAAATTCGGGGTCATTATATGCGCCTAACAAACTTGTACTTGTTTCATCAGTTGTAATACTATCTACTTCTTCAGAATAGGTTTTAACAGTAAACGTATCTGTAGTGAAAATATTTAATCCATTTGGATTAATTCCAGCACCAATTGCTGAATCTTCCTTTTTACATGATGCTAAAAGTATACTACTTAACAAAAAAGTAGCGGACAATTTTCTAACAGTCCGCCAATTTTTTAATGATTTATTTGTTTTCATTTATTCTTCAACTAATTCACCAATAATTTGGTCATAAAACTCATCAACAGGCTTTACACAAGACTCTTCTGGGAAATATTCTAAAGTAGGAACTTCTAAGTTTGACATGAATTCTGATAATTCTTCATCAATTTCTTCACTTCCCTGAATTACACCATCAGCCAATGACATTGCCATTTTGTTTAAAGAAATAAAATCACCTTCATTAATTGAAGCGTAATCTTCTTCTTTGAAGCCATCAAAGTTAAGCTTTTCATTAAGACGTGAATCCAAATTTTTGTTAAATGATGTGTCGTAAACTGAATAAATTACTTTTACATCTTCAAAATGGGGTTCATTTTGATATAGTTTCTTTAAGTATAAAACTGCAAATGCAGACATCCAACCGTGACAGTGAATTACATCTGGTTTCCAACCTAATTTTTTAACTGTTTCTAAAACACCTCTACTAAAAAACATAGCGCGTTCATCAGCATCTTCAAATTCATCTCCGTTAGCATCTTCAGTTAACGCTTTTCTTTTGAAAAAATCGTCATTATCAATGAAGTATACTTGAATTTTTGCTTGAGGAACTGATGCCACCTTAATAATTAAAGGGTGATCAATATCATCAATAATTAAATTCATTCCAGAAAGTCTAATTACTTCATGTAGTTGATGTCTTCTTTCATTGATACAACCAAATCTAGGCATAAATGCTCTAATCTCTTTTCCAGCTTCTTGAATGCCTGGAGGTAGTTTTCTGGCAATACTTGAAATACTTGAAGTAGGTAAAAATGGTTTGATCTCCTGAGAAATAAATAGTACTCTTTTCTTATCCATAAAATGAATTTTATTTAAAATGTACACAAAAATATATAAAAAAAATCGAATATTCACTATTTAAAACATAGATTTGTTCAATAAAATCTAGAACGACAAGTGGAAATAGCAAGAAATAATCAAGAATTAGAGCAGGTTTTATCAAATTACAAACTAAATAACCCTGGTCATACCATTGGATTTGTACCTACAATGGGTGCATTACATGAAGGGCATATGTCTTTGATTCGTCAAGCTAACGCTGAAGTTAACTTTGTGATTTCTAGTGTGTTCGTTAATCCAGCTCAGTTTAATGAAACTGCTGATTTAGATAAGTATCCAAGAACGGAAAGTGTTGATATTGAGTTGTTGGAATCAAATAATTGTGATCTAGTTTATATTCCAACTGTTGAAAATATTTACCCAAATAATAAATCGAATTATTCAATTAATTTAAAGGGATTGGATAAAGTTATGGAGGGAAAGTATAGAGATAGTCATTTTGATGGTGTTTGTATGGTTGTTGAAAGATTATTTGATTTAGTAAAGCCAAACTATGCATTTTTCGGAAAAAAGGATTTTCAACAAGTAGCAATTGTAAGTCATATGGTAAAAGAAAGAGGACTTAGTGTTGAGGTTGTGTCTTGTCCTATTATGCGTGAAGATTCTGGTTTAGCCATGAGTTCTAGGAATATGTTGATGTCTAATTACGAAAGAGAACAAGCTACTATTATTAGCGAATCTTTAAGGTCTGGAGTGAAAGTTTATCAAGGAGGTTTTAAAATTGATAGAGTTATAGAAACTATGCTGTCAATTTTCTACAGAGGAAGCTTAGAATTGGAGTATCTAGAAATTATTGATAATACAACTTTACAAAAAGTTACTGAAATAAATAATAACTGTACGGTATGTGTTGCTGCCTATTGTGGTTCTGTTAGATTGATTGATAATTTTCAGTTTTCGAGATAGTACAATTTTCCTAAATTACACTAATTTTCATAAGTAATTTATGTTAGACTTAATTCCTAAGTTAATTTGATTATTTTTGTACCTATTATTAATTAAAATTACATAATTCATGTCATATTTATTTACATCAGAGTCTGTCTCAGAGGGACATCCTGATAAAGTTGCCGATCAAATATCGGATGCATTAATTGACCATTTTATGGCGTTTGACCCTTCATCTAAAGTTGCTTGTGAAACACTTGTAACTACCGGCTTGGTGACATTAGCAGGAGAAGTAAAGTCAAAAGCTTATTTAGATGTTCAACAAATTGCTAGAGATACAATTACAAAAATTGGATACACAAAATCTGAATATCAATTTGATGCTAAGTCGTGTGCTGTTATATCTGCAATTCATGAGCAGTCAGATGATATTAACAGGGGTGTTGATAGGAAGGATCCAATGGAGCAAGGGGCTGGAGATCAAGGTATGATGTTTGGTTATGCTACTACTGAAACTGAAAACTACATGCCTTTAGCATTAGATTTATCTCATAGGATCTTACAAGAATTAGCGGATTTAAGGAGAGAATTATCTGATATTCCTTACTTAAGGCCAGATGCTAAAGCACAAGTTACTATAGAGTATTCTGATGATAACGTTCCTCAAAGAATTGATTCAATAGTTGTGTCAACACAACATGATGATTTTTCTGAGGATGATGAAGAAATGTTAGCTAAAATTAAATCTGATATTGTTGGAATTTTAATTCCAAGAGTAAAAGATAAATTGGCTAAAAATATTCAGGTGTTATTCACAGATGAAATTACTTACCATATAAACCCAACAGGTAAATTTGTTATTGGTGGACCGCATGGAGATACCGGTTTAACGGGGCGTAAAATCATTGTAGATACATATGGTGGTAAAGGTGCTCACGGTGGTGGTGCTTTTTCTGGAAAAGATCCGTCAAAAGTGGATCGTTCAGGTGCTTATGCAACTAGACATATAGCTAAAAATTTAGTGGCCGCAGGTGTTGCAACTGAATTGTTAGTTCAAGTGTCTTACGCGATTGGAGTTGTGGAGCCAATGGGTATTTTTGTAGATACTTATGGTACTTCAAAAGTTGACTTAACTGATGGTGAAATTGCTAAAATAGTAACAGAATTGTTTGATATGCGTCCTTACGCTATTGAAACAAGATTGAAGTTAAGAGCGCCAATTTATTCTGAAACTGCTGCATATGGTCACATGGGGCGTAAACCAGAAGTTAAAACGGTTGTGTTTGAAAACGCTGGAAGAAGAGAAGAAGTGGAAGTGGAAACTTTTACTTGGGAAAAATTAGATTACGTAGATAAAGTAAAAGCAGCTTTTAAGCTGTAAGACTATATTAAATATACGAGAAGCCGTTTTCATTTTGGAAACGGCTTTTTTTGTCTTTTAATTTTTATTGAAAATTGAATATTCTTTACAAGGTTCTATTCGTTTGTCTTGATATTTATAAGGTGGATTTAGTTTTAGTTGTTGAGATATTATAATTGGATGTCTCTATGTTTTTCTTTTCTTTTTCTTCGCAGCGGGAAATAAAATATTATTTAAAATTAACCTATAACCGGGTGAGTTTGGATGTAAATTTAAATCGGTTGGAGGGTCACCAACATAATGTCTAAAATCTTCTGGATCATGTCCACCGTAAAAAGTCCAAGTACCCATCCCTGTATTACCGTGAATGTACCTTGCAGTTCCTAAAGCTTTATTTTCAGCTAATATTAATACGTCTGATTTAATGAATTCTGTTTTAAAATCGGTAGTCTGTCCCATAAACCCATCAATTATCATAGTGTGATTTTGACATAACATGGTGGGTACGATATCCCATTTTGCAGAAAATTCAAACAAAAAGAATTTATCTTGACTTTCAGGTTGCTTATGTAATTTTGTACCATCAATGTCTGAATATTCGTAGGTCATTGGATTTTTTTCAATCGTATAATCTTTGAAGGCTAAACTTTTTTCATAATCCAGCTTTGATTGATATCCATTTTCAGAGGGGTCGCCATCATACATTTGTTCACAGATATCTGTATCAGTAGCTGCTAAAGCAATGTCATAACTATCCGTTCCTGAGCACATTGTAAATAGAAAGCCTCCAGCAATAACAAAGTTTTTAATGTTAGTGGCTACCGCTAATTTTAAATCAGAAACTTTTGAATAACCTAAACTGGTAGCAGTGGCTTCATTTGTTCTAACCTGTTTTTGATACCATGGTGCAGTATGGTAATTTTTATAAAACTTACCATATTGACCGGTAAAGTCTTCATGGTGTAAATGAAGCCAGTCAAATTCGGCGAGACCTCCTTTTACAACAGTTGAGTCATAAATTTCTTCATAAGGAATTTCAGCATACGTCAATACCATGGTGACAGCATCATCCCAAGGTTGTTTTCCTTTTGGCGTATAAACGGCAATCTTTGGAGCAGTTTCTAATTGAACCACTTCCATGTTAACTTCAGGATTGGCAATTTGCATTTTTATTTGCTTGACCTTAGCATCCGGTAGTACTTTATAGCTAACTCCTTTTATTATTAATTCTTCCTCGATATATTTACTGTGGGGTAATAAAAAACTTCCTCCTCTATAATTCAAAAGCCATTCCATTACTATTTCATTTTCAAGTACCCAAAATGCCACACCATATGCTTTAAGATGATTGGTTTGAGTGTCATCCATTGGTACTAGTAGTGTAGATGAAAGCCCCTTTACAGGGTTGATTAAGCTAAGGAAAAGTATTATTTTAAAAAGGTACGTCATCTATAGTATTGTTTGAACTAAAATCATCATTATTCATTTTACTGCCTACGGTATATGAACCAGTATCTTGTGCATTATCATCAAATCCACTGTTTACTGACATGGCACTTTGTTGTGTATCGTAAAAAGAATCAGGTGTATCGTAATCAACAAATCGTGTTAATTCAGGAACGAATTTTAAATTAACTGTATCCAATCCACCATTTCTATGTTTGGCTACAATAAATTCAGTCAAATCACCAATTGGTGCACCACTTTCATCTTCTGTTAATCCATAATAAGCAGGTCTATATATAAAACAAACCATATCGGCATCTTGCTCAATCGCACCAGATTCTCTCAAATCGGAAAGCATAGGCCTTTTATCTCCACCACGCGTTTCAACAGAACGCGATAACTGTGACAATGCAATAATTGGGCATTCAATTTCTTTTGCAATTTCTTTTATAGAACGTGAAATTGTAGATATTTCTTGTTCACGATTTCCTCCCTTTCCAGGAGCTGTCATTAATTGAAGGTAATCAATAATTACCATTTTTATGTCGTGTTGTTGTTTTAGTCGTCTACATTTTGCTCTCAATTCAAAAACAGATAAACCAGGTGTGTCGTCAATAAATATAGGAGCATCTGCTAAGTTACCGATACTATCGTGTAATTGTTTCCAATCTTTTTCATTAGTAAACCCTTTTTTTAATTTCTCAGAGCTTAGACCCGTTTCCATAGCCATTAAACGCTTTGTTAATTGAACGTTGGACATCTCTAATGAGAAGATAGCAACGCCTTGACCAAATTGCACAGCAATATTTCTAGCCATAGACAATACTAGGGCGGTTTTACCCATGGCCGGTCTTGCGGCTAATACAATCATATCTGATTTCTGCCAACCAGATGTCAAATGGTCTAATTCAGTAAAACCAGACGGGACACCACTTACTCCATCAGGGTTTTCACTAGCCTTTTTAATTTCTTCAATGGCATCTTCCACGGCATCTTTTACTGTTGAATATGTTTTTTTTGAATTCCCTTCTGAAATTTTGAATAATGATTCCTCTGCTCCATTTAATACTTCAAAAACATCTTGTGTTTCATCATAAGCATCTTTTATAATTTTAGAAGATGATTCGATTAATGATCTAAGAATGTGTTTTTCAGCAATTATTCTTGCGTGAAATTCTACATGGGCAGTAGATGCAATTCTATTAGTAAGTTTTGCAACGTAAGCAGGGCCACCAACAAAATCTAGGTCTCCATTTTTTCTTAATTGTTGTGTTACTGTAATAATATCAATTGTGTCAGAATTTCCAAAAAGTTGATGAATAGCACCAAATACTTTTTTATGTTCTGCTTTATAAAAACTTTCAGCTTCTAAAATATCAATGACATCATTTACTGCTTGTGTTCCAAGTAACATAGCTCCTAAAACAGACTCTTCAGCATTGACATCATGTGGAGGTACTTTGCCAATTTCAGTTGCAAGGTTTACCGCATCAGGTTTAAGTTTACGTCTATTTCTTAAGTTATTTGTTATATTTTCTGCCATTCTGAAAGCAAAGATAGGTTATTAGGTCTTGAGTTTTATAAAAAAATAATATTTAATTATTACTAAACGGTTTGTTTAAAACTTATTTTAATTGTTAATAAGACTAGAAGCTTAATTACGACTTGTAAACTAGCGATTATTAATCTATTTTAAAACTAATCTTTCTGAACAGATTTACATATGAAATAAGTTTAGTAATTATTAAAAGATATTATTCTTTAGTTAAGTGCTTTATTACTGCCGCAGCAGCATTTAAACCAAATAATGCAGGCATATAAGATACAGTACCGTAGAATGATTTTTTATAATTTTTTCCATTTGTTAACTGTAATGATTCTTTGATTTGAGTTTCATAAGAAAATACAACTTTAACTCGTTTTCCATCTACTTTTTCACGCTTCAACATTTTTTTTAGTGTAGAGGCTAAGTTACAATTATAGGATTTATTTAAGTTAGAAATTTTAACTTTTGAAGGATCCAGTTTACCACCCGCACCCATACTCGATATTATTTTTATTTTAAATCGTACACATGCTCTAATCCAATTTAATTTTGGAGTAACTGAATCTATACAATCCATTACATAATCTGGTTTTGTTTCTTTAAGAATTTCCCAAACTCTATTGGGTTCAACAAATTCTTCATATATCACTAAATCAATTTCTGGATTGATATCTTTTAAACGTTCAGCTAATACAACTGCTTTGTTTTTTCCAATAGTTGAATCTAAAGCGGTTAATTGTCTATTTTTGTTTGTGACATCAAATGCATCACCATCAATTAGTGTCATTTTACCAACACCAGAGCGGGCAATAAATTCTGCTGCATATGATCCAACTCCTCCTAAGCCACATATTAATACATGACTTTTAATTAGTCTTTGTTGTTCATCTTTTCCAACTAATAATTCCGCGCGTTCAAGCCAATTTCCCATTTGTAATTAAATTAATGTTTTGTCTTATTTGTTTTTTTAAATCGTGTAAATCAATTTTCACTAAATCAGCTACAAAGTTATACATCTTTTCAATAGGTATGACTGAATCATCTGTTTCTAATACAATTTTATTAATTGGACAGTTAACTATTGCGTTTTGCAAGTTTAAATTATGTAACAACGATTCACCAAAAGATAAATAGAAACCAGTATCTAATAAAGAATTAGTCTGTTTGTATTTGTTAAAACCATGAATAACCCACTTTTGTGTTGGGTTGAATTCTTTTTTTAGTTTTATAATTTCGTTATACCCATTTACAATATGTAATATTAAAGGTAGTTTTAACCGTTCTGATAACTCAATTTGTTGTTTTAGAAATTCAATTTGTTCATTAACGGGTTTGTTACTTTTTAATTTATCAATACCACATTCTCCTATGGCAATGATTTGCGGATTATTTACAATTGTTTTCTCAATTTCATGAATGGTATGTTGAATGTTCCAAGGGTGGTTACCAAATGAATAACAAAATCCAAGAGAGGATTCTATACTTGACTCTGAATCGATATTTATAATTGCATTACTTTGATTGGTATGTGTGTGAAAATTGAACATAAAAAAACCACCTAAAGTTATTTAGGTGGTTTAAAGATAAAATTAATTATCAATTATTTCTTTTTCGGTTCGTCAAACTCGCCATCAAAAGCTTTAGTTTTTGCTTTAGTTTTTATTAAAACTTCTTTTAATTCAAAATCCATTTCCTGACCAGATGTATTCATAGAATAGGTTGTTGGTAATAATAATGAACATTTTTTCTTTCCGTATACTTTATAGTCAGAAAAATTCATTGTCACTGAAATTGGGTTTCCTTCTTTATCAGTTGTGAATTGCTCCGAAATATCGAGTAATCCAGTGGCTTTATTATAATATTCATAAGTGATGTCTTCATTACTTGTTTCAGTAATTTTTACTTTATAATACTCAATATCTTCCATGTCGTCAATTCCTAACAATTCAACATTTGATGTTTTTTCGGTAAAATAATAAAGTTGATTGAAAGGAAAGTTAGGTGATTGCTTTTCCGCAATTTGTTCAGCTGTTAACTCTGTGTCACCTTGCATCATTACAAAACTACCACCTTTTTCTCCGTTAAACCAATCTTTTTGTACAGCCATCTCTCCAGCTGTTACAGTCATTGCTGTTTTATTAGGTTTTGCTTTATAGGTAGTTAAAGTCATGTTTGCATTCATTTGAGTAATAAATGTGGTAGCAGTGCTTTTTATGTACGCTATTTTTTTATTTTTCACATCAATTAATGCATTGTCTTCAGCAATGTATGATTTTAATAAGAAGTTATTTACAACAGATTCTGCTGTTACTCCAACTTCAACTGCTTTTAATTTAATAACATCTTTTCCAAATGGGTCTTTGTAAGTGATTTTACCATCAGAATCAAATTTTGTTAATTTTTCAGCTATTTCAGCATTACCTACAACAATGATGTTTAAATTTTTTGGATTTAAATATTCATTAACGGCCATTAACATGTCTTGTTTAGTTACTTTTTCTAATTTTTGTAAGTAAGTAGCATAGTAGTTTGCAGGTAGTTTATATCTAATTGTATTTAACGCAAATCTTGCAACTGTCTGCGGGTCTTCAAATGATCTTGCAAATGCACCAGTCATTGATTTTTTAGTTAAATCTAATTCGTCATCATTTACAATGTCTTCAGTAATTAATTGAATTTCTTTTAAGATTTGTACAATAGCACTATCAGTAACTTCATTTCTAAAGTTTCCGCCTGCACTAAATTCGCCAATTAATTCATCAGATGACATACGAGAATAACAACCATATGTATAGGCTTTATCTTCACGTAAGTTTTTCATTAAACGAGCAGAGAATCCTCCTCCTCCAAGAATTTTATTTAAAACCTTAAGCTTTAGCTCATCTTCACTTCCTGGCGTTAAATTCATTGAGTGAGAAATTTTTATTACCGATTGAACTGCCCCTGGCTTGTCCACAAAGTAAACTTGATTACCAGTTGATTTGATTGCTGTTGGTATTTCTTGCTTAGGCGCTGTAGATTTTCGCCATTTTCCAAAGTAGGTGTTAGCATATTCTTTTGCTTTAGCACCTGTCAGGTCACCTACAATTACTAAGTATGATAAGTTAGGTGTAAAGTTATTGTAAAACTGTTTAACGTCATTTAATGTAATGTTACTAACAGTTTGTTCCGTAACTATTTCTCCGTAAGGATGTTTTTCACCATAGTTAACAATTGAAGATACATTACTGGCCATAGCATCAGCACTAGATGCTGTTTGTGACAATCCAGAAATGGTTTGATTAACTAATCTTTCGAATTCAGCTTCAATAAAAGCAGGTTCCATAATTACTGAACTTAATAGTTCTAATAATTTAGGAGTATGTTTACTTAATGAAGTAGCAAAGAATCCTCTAGAGCTTGGATAAAAGTTAGCTCCCATAAAATCAATTTTTTCATCAAAAATATCTTTTGAATAGCTTTTCGTTCCAGATCCTAACATTTCACCCATTAAATCAGATACTCCAGCTTTGTTTCCTTCATTTAGTACAGGATAATCCGTAAATAATTGAAAAGATACTTTTGGTTGTTTGTGATTTTCAACCACAATAACTTTTAAACCATTGTCTAATGTAAATTGATTAGGTGTTGGAATGTTAATTGAAGGGTTTGGTTGTGCAGAAGGGATTATGCTTCTGTCTAATTGCGCATTTGATATAAAGGCAAATGAACAAAGTAGTGTTGTATATAATAGTCTTAATTTCATGTCTTGTATTTTATATTGTGTTGACTAATTATTTATTTTCTTTTGGTAAGTAATATAATGTTACTCTGTTTGTTTGAGCAAAATATGTATTAGCTACTCTTTTAATATCTTCTTTAGTAACGGCCATATATTTATCAATTTCATTATTGATTAAATTCGTGTTACCTTGGTAATACGTATAGTATTGTGCTAATTGCTCAGCCAATCCTGCCATTGTAGAATTTGAAGAAACAAAATCAGATTCTACTTGATTCTTTAATTTTTGCAATTCAGAATCAGATATTAAATTGTTTTGTACATCAGCTATTTCAGTATTGATAGATTTTTCTAAATCTCCAATTTCAACACCCATATTTGCTAAAGCAAATGTAATGGCTACACCTCTATCTTCTAAAGGGAAAGGAAAAGCGGCTGCGAACATGGCTTTTTCTTGTTGTTCAACAATACGTTTGTTAAAACGAGACGAATTACCTTGAGATAATAACATTGCTAACATTTCAACTGCGTAGTGATCTTTATGATTTAATTCTGGTGTTTTATACGCCATAATTAATGCTGGTAATTGAACATTATCATAAATAGTATCCTTAATTTCTTCCTTTAAGTATGGTTCTTTAATTGAAGGTCTAGGAATAGGGTGTACTTTTGTAGACGCCTTTCTAAAATATTTTTTGATAAACGCTTCTGTTGTTAGATTATTCCAATCACCAATAAAGTTTTTTGATTGTCCTATTGAACCTACTTGAGTTTTGTATTTAATTACAAATTTTTCAACAGATAAAAATTCTTTATCTCTGTAAATATCTAATTTATCTCCATTTGGAATAGATGCAAAATAAGTTTCAATCCAAGCTTTTGTTTGTTTAATGTCTAAATCTCCAGCAATTGATAATGTTGTGTTATGAGGAACATAAAATGTTCTATAAAAATCAACATAATCTTTTTCAACAGCCGCATCTAAATCTGCCATATTTCCAATTGGAATCCAATTATAAGGGTGTTCTTTAAAAGCGTGTTTAAAAATATTTGCCATCCAACTTCCATAAGGTTGGTTGTCCATTCGTTGTCTTTTTTCTTCTTTAACAACTTCTCTTTGAGTTTCAATTCCTATGTCTTCCACTTTAGCATGTAACAAGCGTTCAGATTCCAACCATAATCCTAATTCAATTTGATTAGATGGCAACAATTCGTAATAAAAAGTTCTATCTTGAGATGTATTAGCGTTTAAAGTTCCACCCGCTTTCTCTACAAAATCAGAATATGTATGCCTGTCAATATTTGTTGATCCTTCAAACATTAAATGTTCAAAAAAGTGTGCAAAACCAGTTCTACCTATGTTTTCATTTTTAGAGCCTACGTGGTACATTAACGTTACCGCTGCAACAGGTGTACTGTGGTCTTCATGTAGTATTACGTGTAATCCATTAGGTAAATCATACTCTATAAAGTCAATTTGTTTTGACTCCTGAGCTGATAGAGTTGAGGTAATAAATAAACTACCAAAAATCAATTGTTTTATTCTCATTGTTTTTAATTTACGTGCTTAGTCTTCTAGTAAGACTATTTATAATGTGAAAAGTTACACAGTTTCTTAACTGTTTTTTTGTTGAGCAAACTTAAGGGTATTTTTTTTAGTTTAATGTGCAGTTTATATTAATGGTGTTAATAAAATATAAAAGGAATGAAAAATCAAATGAGTTGATGGATTAGTTTGGCTTTGGACAAGTTGCCACAACAATGTTTAAATTTTTTATTAGAATCACAGGGGCATTTTTCGTTTCTATTTACTTTTGAAATAGTCTTCTTTAGATTTAATTCTTTTAGGTCATGTTTAAAAATGTTTTCTAAGTACTCATAAAGTACAGGGTGTTTTTTTGACATTAACTTGGGACGTTCAAAAAAGTATTCACTAGCCACTGCAAAAAATTCAATTTTACTCGTTCCGCCATATGGCTTGATGTCAGATTTGTTTTGATTAATTTCATTAATCTTTTGCTCCATTAAATCAATCCAAGGAATACTGTATTGTTTGTCGAGTAAGATATCTGGAATACCATCAATTGTTCCATCTAGTTTGTCAATTAAATGAACAAATTCATGAATGGCCGTGTTGTTTTTGTCAGCTTCATTTTTAAAACCATGTCTCAATGCTTTTATAGATAGAATCATTTTACCTTCCATATAGCCAGTACCAACCATTCCTAATATCCCTCTATTATCTCCGGTTACTTCATGGTTATGATTAAAAGTGTCAGGGTATATAATGACATCATATAAATTGGAATAATTCCAGTTAGTAATTCTGAATATTGGAATAACAGCACTTGCAGCTACTAATAAATTATCTGCAATGGTTAAGTCACATTCAATACCTGTAATTCTATGGTTTAGTAAAAACTCTTGAATTTTGTATTCAAAAATGGATTGGTCTGCTGTGTTTAAATTGGTGTAAAATACAACTTCTTTATTGAGTATTGTTTTGAACCGTTCTGGAAATGGTTTGGTTGGTTTTTTCCATTTGGTTTTATTTATAATGAAATATCTACCTAAAAAAATTGAACCGGTTAATACTAAGGTTAAAATTGTAATTTCCATAAGTCAGTAAATATAATTACATTTTGTTTTGATTGAATCAAAAATAGATTAGATTTGGATTAAACTAAAACAATGACTTCAAAATTCATATTAATATTCTTAACAATAAATTTATTGTTTTCTTGTGGAATAACTAAAAACTCAGCAGATAATACTCCAGCTCAAAAGGAAGTTGAGATTAATAGATTAATGGATAAATGGCATAATGATGTCATAGCATTTGAATTAGATTCGTATTTTAAGGTAATGGGCGAGTCATTCATCTTTCTAGGAACAGATCCTAAAGAAAGATGGTCTAAAGATGAGTTTTATGGGTTTTGTAAACCTTATTTTGAAAAAGAATCAACGTGGAGTTTTACACCACTTTGGCGAAATGTTTATTTTTCTGAAGATGGTAAAACAGCTTGGTTTGAAGAACAGTTAACCACTTGGATGGAAGAATGTAGAGGGAGTGGTGTTTTAGTTAAAAAAGATAATGAATGGAAATTAGTTCATTATAATTTAACAGTCTTAATTGAGAATGAAAAAGTGAAGCCTTTTATTGAATTGAGAAAAGAATAGAATTATTTAATGCTTTCATTTTAAATTTACATTTAATTTTTTTAAATTCGTAAAAAATTACGTTTTATGTTTAAAATTGACTCCCACACACATATATTACCTCCTACAATGCCAAATTGGACCGATAAATTTGGTTATGGTGACTTTATTTGGTTACAAGAAAATGAAAAAGCTGGTTTAGCGGATATGATGAAGGGTAACGAGTTTTTTAGAACAATAGAAGAAAATTGTTGGGACGAAAACGTGAGAATTGCCGATTACGAAAAATTTAACACACAGGTTCAGGTCGTTTGTACAGTTCCTGTTATGTTTTCATATTGGGCGAAAGCAAAAGACACCTTACAATTAAGTCAATTTTTGAACGATCATATCGCCAATTTACAAGCAAAGTATCCAAAAAATTATGTGGGGTTGGGAACTATTCCTATGCAGGATACTGATTTGGCTATTCAAGAAATGGAACGTTTAAAAAATGATTTAAGTATGCCAGGGATTCAAATCGGCTCAAACATAAATGATTTGAATTTAAGTGATGAACGTTTTTTTCCAATTTTTGAAGCGGCAGAACGTTTAGATATGTCTATTATGATTCACCCTTGGGAAATGATGGGGTTTTCATCAATGGAAAAATATTGGTTACCATGGTTAGTGGGGATGCCCGCTGAAACATCAAGAGCAATGGCATCATTAATTTTTAGTGGGACATTGGAAAAATTACCTAATTTAAAAGTGATGATGTCTCACGCAGGTGGTTCATTTATTCCAACTATTGGTAGATTAGAACATGGCTTTAATTGTCGCCCTGATTTAGTAGCAGTTGATAATGCAATTAATCCAAGAGAATATTTAGGTAAGTTTTGGGTAGATTGTATCACTCATGATATTGATTTATTAAAATACATAGTGAGTCAAGTCGGTTCTGAAAAAGTATGTTTAGGAACTGATTATCCTTTTCCATTAGGTGATTTAGAAATGGGTAAATTCATTGAAGACAGTGATATGAATCCAAAAGACATTGCTAATATCATGAATCAGTCTACATTAGATTGGTTAGGTTTAAAAGCAGAACAGTTTTTATAAAATGAAATATTTATTATCAGGAGAAGAAACAGAACGTTTAGAGTTTAGGTTGCTAAAGCAGTCTGACTTTGAAAAATGGTTACCTTTTTTTGATAATAGAGAAGTGGCTACTTTTTTGGCTATGGATCCGACTAAACCTAAAAGAGAATTATGTGAGTTTTGGTTTGAGAAAGTATTCAATCGTTACAAAAATGATTTAGGTGGAATGAATGTGTTGATTGAAAAGTCGACAGGGGATTTCATTGGTCAATGTGGTTTGTTAGTTCAGGAAGTGGAAGGTGAAAATAGATTAGAAGTAGGATATTCTATTCTACCAAAATTTTGGGGGAAAGGTTTTGCTTCTGAAGCTGCCATTAAATGTAAAGAGTTCGCGTTTGAAAATAATTTTGCTGATTCTATAATTTCGGTCATTCATCCTGATAATAGAGCATCTGAAAAAGTAGCCATTAGAAACGGAATGTCAGTATCAAAATTTGTTGAATTTCATGATATGCCGGCAAATGTATTTGAAGTCCTAAAAACAGTTAAAACGAAATAATTTACGTTTAAATCAATGCTTTTATATTTGTTTTATTGACTATTTTTTTATGCTTACATTTATAAAAAAAAGTATTCACATGAAAAAAATAATATCGTTAGTGTCAATTTTATTAATTGGTGCTTTAGTAAGTGCACAGGAAGGTGCGCATCATTGTTCGCGTTTAAAAAGTCATTCAATTCTTAATCAATCCCGTTCTAATACTCTAAGTTTGGACTATATTGCCTTGACAGAAGAGTATGATGTTAATTTTTATTTTTTAGATGTCAATTTAGAACGTACGTCAACAGATATTAGCGGGGTGGTTGAAATACATGCCTCTTCTAAAGCAGATGTATTGGATACGGTAATTTTTGAATTACATGATAATTTAACAATTAATTCTATTTTGGTTGACGGTGTTACAAATACAACGTTTACAAGGATAGGTTCAGCTGTTATTGTGCCAACAGCTTATACTAATGGCGATAATTTTATTATACGTATTGATTATGAAGGGACACCTCCAAATGCTGCTACTAATCCTTTGGGAGGTGGCGGAATGACTAATGGATCTTCGGGTTCGTGGGGTAATCAAGTGACGTGGACGTTAAGTGAGCCTTTTTCCGCTTTTGAGTGGTTTCCATGTAAACAATCATTGACTGATAAGGCAGATTCTGTTTATGTATTTGTGACGACTGATACATCTAATATGGCAGGTTCAAACGGACTATTAACTGATGTCGTTGATTTAGGGAATGGTAAAGAAAGATATGAATGGAAATCAAATTATGCAATTGACTATTATTTAATATCTATTGCCGTTGCAGAATATGTAGAGTATAATGTATATGCAAATCCTGTAGGAACAGCGGGTCCTATATGGATACAGAATTTCGTATATAACAACCCAGCAACTTTACCTAATTTTCAAGATGAAATAGATAATACAGCTGATTTTTTAGAATATTTTTCTGAAATATACGGAATGTATCCATTTGCAAACGAAAAGTATGGACACTGTATGGCACCTTTCGGTGGTGGAATGGAACACCAAACTATGACTACACAAGGTTGGTTTGAAGATGGTCTAACTGCCCATGAATTGGGTCACCAATGGTGGGGAGATAATGTAACGTGTGCTACTTGGGCTGATATTTGGTTAAATGAAGGGTTTGCATCTTATTCTGACTATTTAATGGTTGAACACTTTAAAGATGCTATAGACGCTACAAGCCAAATGAGTGGTATCCATTCCAGTGTCATGAGTCAAATTGGTGGGGCTGTGTATTGTGAAGATTCGTTAAATACAGGAAGAATATTTAGTAGTCGTTTAACATATGATAAAGGAGCAGCTATTGTTCATACGTTACGTTTTTTAGTGAATGATGACCCTACATTTTTTAATATTTTAAAAACATACCAAACTACGTTTACTGATTCTACAGCAAGCTTAAATGATTTTAAATTAATCGCTGAAACTGTTTCAGGGCTTGATTTAACCAATTTTTTTAACGAATGGTACTATGGTGAAGGATTTCCAACGTATTCAGCTGAGTGGAATAAAATTAGTGATAATGTAATAATTGAATTGTCTCACACTACTTCAATGCCGAGTGTAACACCCTTATTTACAAATGATGTTGAAATTAAAGTAACTGGTGTAAATGGTTTAGTTCAAACTCAAATTTTTTCTGTGGATGTAAATACAATTAGTTTGTCTATGCCATTTTCTGAAGGTGTTCAATCTATTGAAATTGATCCAAATAATTGGATTGTTAATCAAGTAGGAAGTATTACAGAGAATGCTGGTTTGGTATCGGTTGAAGAAAAAGAAGAGGATATTATAGTTTATCCAAATCCTGTGGTAAATGAATTGTTTATTACAAATACAAAAAATGCTAAAGAAGTAGTGTTTTTTGATATGAATGGAAAAATAGTAGATGCTTTCAGCTTGGTTGATGGTACAAATTCAATTTCTTTAAAGCAATTACCAAAGGGAACTTATATCGTTCAGTTTGGTGAAATTTCTAAAGAGATTATTATAAAATAACATCACTAGTAGTGATTTAGGAAAGCAGGTGAATTTTATTTACCTGCTTTTTTTTATGTTACTTTCTGTAAGCGTTGTATTGTAGAGGTATGGATATAGTATACATATTAAGTTTTAGTTTATTAATGTCTTGTGTGTCACAAGTACAGATAGAAGGTCAAGTGGTTAGTAATGATAATGATACTTTGCAAGTCGATACATTAGTACTCATTGATGTGATTCCTGAGTATACCGAATTTGATAGAACAAATATTAAATCAAAGTTACAGTCTAAAATTGAGAACGACATTCCTTTAGTGGTTCACGTATTAGTGCCGTTGTGTGATAACATTCATCAAGGAATTGTACCAACTTCAGCATCTTTAGGTGATGGGTTTAGTTTGAGAACCAATTTATATTGGGCTACATCTCACGGAATGAAAAGATACTTTAAAGAATTAAGGGATTGGAAAATTCTAAGTTCACAAGTTTATCATCCAAACTCAGTAGTATTAGAGCGTGTGGTATTTGAGAAAACATATACCAATGGTGCAAAAGTTAAGTTAATAGCAGAGGCGTATAGAGGTGATAAAATTGAAAACTGCTTACTTGATTTTTTTAATTCACTTTCGGGTACATTAAGGGATACCGTTTTTGTTGATGGAGATACTTTATTGACTCATTCTAAAGCTGACTTAATAGTTTACAACGGTCATAACGGTTTAATGGATGTTTGGGTAGATGATATTGTTAATGTAGATGGAATTCAAAAAGACGCGGCAGTTATTGCCTGTTCGTCCATGTACAATTTTAATAGAAAACTAAATTATGCTAAAGGTTATCCTTTAGTAATGACTACAAATTCATTATATCCTGGCGCTTTTATTGTGGAAGGTATTATTGACAACTGGGCTACGCTAGAGTCAGAAGAAAAAATACGACAAAGTGCAGGTGATGCGTATAATCGAGTAAAAAAATGTGGAATTATTGGAGCTCGAAATCTTTTTTCTACGGGGTGGTAATGTTGTTATGTAACTTTTATTTCCCATTAAATTCATTCATGGTTCTGTTTAAGCCAATGGAAGCAAATCCCTTAATGAATTCACATGACATGTCTAATCGTTCGGTTAAGGTTTTGTTTTCTGTTGTATTCCAGTCACCTAAAACATAATCTACTTGTTGACCTGTTGAGAAATCTGCACCAACACCAAACTTTAATCTAGCGTATTTAGTTGTATTTAACGTGGCAGCAATATCTTTTAATCCATTATGACCGGCATCACTTCCTTTTCCTTTTAAACGTAAGGTTCCAAAAGGTAAAGACAAATCATCAGTTATGATTAAAACATTTTCTAAAGGAATTTTTTCTTTTTGCATCCAATAATTGACTGCCTTGCCACTTAAATTCATAAAAGTAGAGGGTTGTAAAAGTATGATTGTTCTACCTTTAAACTTATGCTTTGCCACATTGCCCAATTTTTCAACTTCAAATTCTGTTTTAGATCCTTCAATTAATTTTTCTAAAACTTTAAATCCAACATTATGTCGTGTGTTTTCATATTTGAAACCAGGGTTTCCTAAACCAACTATTAAATATTTCATTTTCTTCTCGCTAATATTAAAAATCAAAGATATTCTAATCGTACGACTTAACAATGAAAAGATATTAATAAAAGTAGTGAGAGATAAAATGTTGGCATAAAAAAAGGTGACTACTGATGTAGTCACCTTTGTAAATTTTTAAGAATTGAAATTTACTCTGCAGCATCTTCAGTTGCAGCATCTTCAGCAACAACTTCTTCCTCTGCTTCTTCTTCAGCACCTCTTGCCATTTTCACAGAAACAACAACAGCATTAGCTGCGTTTAATAATTGAATATCATCAGTCGCTAAAGCGCTAACTCTAATTGAATTTCCAATTTTCAATGCTGAAATATCAACAGTCATTACTTCTGGTAAAGCAGCTGGTAAAGCTAAAACTGTTAATTTTCTAAATACTTGTTGTAATCTACCACCGTTCATTACACCTGGAGATCTTCCTTCAATAACAACAGGAATATCAACTTTTACTTTTTTGTCAGCTTGTAACTCTAAAAAGTCAATGTGAGTAATTTTATCAGTAACAGGGTGTTGTTGCATATCTTGAATGATAGTGCTAATTTTTTCACCGTTAATGTCTAACTCAATGTTAAATACATCTTTGTTAAATACGATTTTTTCTAAGTCAGTATGCTTAACGCTAAAGTGCGTTTGTTTTCCTGTTCCATATACTACACATGGAACTCTTTTTGCATTTCTTACTGCTTTTGCATCTTTTTTCCCTACGTTCTCTCTTTTAGAACCGCTCAATGATACTTTTTTCATCTTTATATTTATTTATTTATTTACTTATATAATAAAGTGGTCGCTAATTGATTCGTGATTCACTAAACTTTTCATCACGTCTGAGTACAATTTGGCTACACTTAGCACTGTTATTTTTTCATTTTCCATTTTTAATGGAATAGAATCTGTCACCACTAATTCGGTTAAACTTGAATTCTCAATTCGTTCTAACGCAGGACCTGATAATACGGCATGCGTACAAAACGCTCTGACAGATTTTGCTCCTTGTTGCATAAATAAGTCTGCAGCTTTTGTTAGTGTTCCGGCGGTATCTACCATGTCATCAACTAAAATAACATCTTTTCCTTTTACATCTCCAATAACAGTCATTTCTGCAACTTCATTAGCTACTTTTCTTTGTTTGTGACAAAGAGCTAAACCTAAATCTAGTTTTTTAGCATATGAATTTGCTCTTTTTGCTCCACCTGCATCAGGTGCAGCCATAATTAAATTACCTGTGTCAATAGATTGTAAGTACGGTAAAAATATCGTGGAAGCATATAAGTGGTCAACAGGGATTTCAAAAAAACCTTGAATTTGATCTGCATGTAAATCCATAGTTATGACTCTATCAACACCAGCTGTTTCTAACATGTTGGCTACTAACTTTGCTCCAATAGCAACTCTTGGTTTTGATTTTCTGTCTTGTCTAGCAAATCCAAAATATGGAATTACTGCTATTACTGATTTAGCTGAAGCTCTTTTAGCTGCATCTATCATTAATAGTAATTCAAACATATTTTCCGTTGGAGGCATTGTAGATTGTACAATAAATACATCTTGACCTCTAACAGTTTCTTCAAAAGAAGGTTCAAATTCACCGTCACTGAATTCAGCAACCATCATTTTACCTAAGTTTTTACCATAAGACATTGCAATCTTGTCTGCAAGTACTGTTGTGGCTCTACCTGAAAATATTTTTATTCCTGACGACATAACTCCTGTTTTTTGGACTGCAAAGGTATGAATTAATAAAGAACGAGCAAATTTTAAAAACTTATTAATTGAATTAGTTATAATGTATCTTAAAAATTGTAACTTTGAGGTTGATTAATTCAAATTAGATAAGCATGAAATACGACAGAATATCAAACCAATTATTTATAAAAAATAGAGCGAAATTTGTAGCCAATTTAGCACCAAATTCATTAGCTATTTTTAACTCAAATGACATTTACCCAGTAAGTGCAGATAGTACTTTGCCATTTGCTCAGCATAGAGATATTCTTTACCTTTCTGGTGTAGATCAAGAAGAAAGTATATTAGTTATATTTCCGGATGCATTTGATGAAACACAAAGAGAAATTCTATTCTTAAAAGAAACAAACGAACATATAGCTGTTTGGGAGGGTGAAAAATTGACTAAAGAAGCTGCTTTTGAAACTGCTGGTATAAAAACGGTGTATTGGTTAGATCAATTTGATACCATTATGAAAGTGTTGACAAATCAGGCTGATAATATTTATTTAAATACAAATATACACACTAGAGCTAACACAGAAGTGGAGACTAGAGAGGATAGGTTTATTGCTAAATTTAAAATTGAAAACCCTACACATACAATTTTAAGAAGTGCACCAATAATGCATAAAATTAGAGCGATTAAGGAGCGAGAGGAAATTGATTTGATGCAAACCGCATGTGATATCACTGAAAAAGGATTTAGAAGAATTTTAGGTATGATTAAGCCAGGTGTTATGGAATATGTAATTGAGGCTGAATTAATGCATGAATTTTTATCTAATCGTTCAAAAGGTTGGGCGTACACACCTATAGTGGGCTCCGGTGAAAGCGCATGTGTATTACATTATATTGAAAACAATAAACCATGTAAAGATGGTGATATGATATTAATGGATTTTGGAGCTGAATATGCAAATTATGCTTCTGACATGACAAGGTGTGTACCGGCTAACGGTAAATTTACATCCCGTCAGAAGGATGTATATAATGCTGTTTTAAGAGTGAAAAAAGCATCAGAAAAATTATTAGTACCAGGAACTTACCTTGTGGAATATCATAAAGCGGTTGGAAAGTTAATGGAAAAGGAATTAGTTGGTTTAGGGTTAATTACTCAAAATGATATTGACACTGAAGATCCAGCATGGCCAGCATATAAAAAATACTTTATGCACGGTACATCTCATTTTATTGGGTTAGACACACATGATGTTGGGTCTTGGACAGAGCCAATTCAAGCAGGTATGGCATTTACATGTGAACCTGGTATTTATATCCCTGAAGAAAATTTAGGGATTAGAATTGAAGATGATTTAATAGTTCAAGAAACTGGAGAACCACTAAATTTAATGAAAAATATTCCAATTGAAATAGAAGAAATAGAAGCTTTAATGAACGTCTAAGTGTTTATTAATTGAATCATAAGTTTTGATTATCGGTAGGTTTTGTATTTTTAATAGTCATTTATTAATATATAATCTACCGATTTTTTTTGTTAAATTTTAATGAAATAGAATGAAAATAGTAAAGCATTTAAATACAACAATTCACTATAATGTATTAGGTGAAGGAAGGCCTTTAGTTTTCTTGCATGGATTCTTAGAGGATTCTACTATGTGGATTGAATTTGTGAAACCATTGGCTCAAAAATATAAGGTTATTTTAATTGATTTACCGTGTCATGGGAAAACAAGGTTTGAAGGGCGACTTTGTTCAATGACCTTTATGGCAGAGACGGTGCAAACTGTTTTAGAAGTGGAAGGAATTAAGAATCCTACTATTTTTGGACACTCAATGGGTGGTTATGTAGGATTGGAATTGGCAAAAATACAGAAGATAAAATTAGTGATGATTCATTCTAATTTTTGGGCTGATAGTGAACAACAAAGATCAGACCGTGATAGAGTAGTGGATTTAGTACAAGATAGAAAACCATTTTTTTGTAAAGTGGCAATTCCAAATTTGTTTTACCCTAATAATCGTAAAGCATGTGAGAGTATTATCAATGACTTGATTGATCAAGCGATTGAAATTCCTACAGCAGAAATTAGTGCAGCTACATTAGGCTTAAAAACAAGGTTTGTAAACCATGATGTTGTTAAACAGCAAAATGTAACTATAATTCAAGGTGAATTTGATACCATTATGACCTTGGGTGAAATGAACTCTCAAATTGAAACACATTTCCCAGCACAATCTATTCATTTGATTAAAGATTGTGGTCATATGTCAATTTGGGAGAAGCCCCATGAATTGATGGGGTTAATATTAGAAAGTTCTATTGATTGAGCTGGTGATTTTCAATAAAAAGAAAAATGGTTAACGTTTGTAAAAAAAATAAACGGCTCAAAGTAAGGATTATTAATAAAAATGAAATATTTTTGTCAATTAACCGTTTGTAAAAAATAGCAATTGTTTTGAAACAAAATATGAACATATTCAGAGTGTTAACATTAGCCTTAGTTAGTGTGTGGTTTTCTATTTTTATTAATTCGTGTTCTACGGAAAAGGACGCATTAATTAATAAAGGTTACCATAATATGAATGCAAGGTATAATGGTTATTTTAATGCCGGTGAGGTTATGCGCGAATCCTTAACTGGATTTAGGGCTAGAGCCAAAGAGGATTACACAAAGATTTTACCTTTAGAATTATATCCAGATGTGGATCAAGCTTCAGGATTATTCCCGCAGATGGATGTCGCTATTGAAAAATGTTCAAAAGTAATTTACAAACACGCTATGCCTAGTGCTGAAAAGGTAAGGGATAAAGATGTTGAGTATTGTAAGTGGATTGATGATAATTGGTTGGTGATTGGTCAGGCTCATTTTGTTAAGCGTGAATATGAGGAAGCAATTAAAAAGTTTAAATATATTAAAAAAGCTTACCATGGACAATCATCTTTGTATAGTGCTAAGATTTGGTTAGCAAAAACATATATTGAGCAGAAGGAATATTCTAAAGCGAAAATTGAATTAGACAAAGTAACACTTGATATTGAAATGGCTAAAGCTAATGAAAAGTCATTATTAGATGTTTTCAAAAAAGATAAAGAAAAATCTAAAAAGAAAAAGAGAAGACCTAGTAAGAATAAACGTAAGAGATTACGTAAGCAAAAGAAAAAAGATAAAAAAAATGAACCTGCAAAATTTTCTAAAAAATTAAAGGTAGAATACGCCGTTGCATTTGCATCATTATATATAGAGCAAGAAGAGTTTTCAAAAGCAGCTACTCATTTGGAAAAGGCGATTGAATTAACACGTAATAGACAAACTAAAGCTAGGTATATGTTTGTCTTGGGGCAGTTGTTACAAAATGCGGGTAACAGTGCAAAAGCGCAAGATTATTATGCTAAAGTAGCAAAGTCTAGTGCGCCTTATGAAATGCGTTTTTATGCTAAAATAAACAAAGCACTTTCGTCTACTGGCGGGTCAGAAGGTTTAAGGAAAGAGTTAGCTAAAATGTTAAGAGATTCTAAAAATGAAGAATATAAAGATCAGATTTACTACGTTTTAGCTGATCTAGATATTAAGGATAATGACATAGTAAGTGCTAAAAGGAATTTAACTAGATCGGCTTTGTTTTCTATAAGTAATGATCGTCAAAAAGGAATGAGTTATTTAAAGTTAGCTGATATTTCTTTTGAGGAAAAAGATTATATACCTGCCCAAAAGTATTATGATTCGTGTATTGCCGTTTTACCAAAAGGGTATGAGAATTTTGAAACCATTGCAGCTAAAGCTATTGGGTTACAAGATTTAGTATTGAACTATGAAATTGTTCAAAGACAAGATAGTTTGTTAATGATTGCTGCCATGTCTGATAAAGATCGAGAGAAATTTTTAGAAGCGACTTTAAAACAAATCAAAGCAGATGAAATACGTCAAAAGGCGGAAGCGGAAGCTAGATTGTTAGCTCAACAAAAAAGGTTAAATAATGCGGCAGCAAATGCTGGTACAGGTTCCAAATGGTATTTTTATAACCAGAAGCAAAAAGGTAATGGCGTAAATGACTTTAGAGTGCTTTGGGGACAAAGAAAATTGGAGGATAATTGGAGAAGGTCAAACAAAGAATCGCTAAACGATTTTGAAGATGATAATGATTCGTCTGAAGTAGAGGTGGAAGATGAAGGGTTAACTGTAGATGATTTGAGAAAAGATCTACCATTGACTCTAGCTGCTGTGGATTCATCTAATATTATGATTTTAGATGCTTTATACAATTTGGGAATCATATATAAAGAACAGTTAAAAGAAATAGAGGAGTCTATTGATTATTTTTCATCTGTTATTGATAGAAAAATTGAACATCCAAAAGTGTTACCAGCTGAATATCAATTGTATTTATTACATAAGAAAAAAGGTTCGAATGGGAAAGCTAATGGGTATAAAGGGATGATATTAAAAGATTATCCAGATTCAGATATTGCAAAACTATTATTAGATCCCGATTATTTAAAGAAAAAAGCTAAGAAGGAAAGAAAGGCTTTAGACGAGTATGCTCTAGTGTTAAAGAACTACCGTTACAGACGTTATTTAATGGTATTAACAGACTGTAATAATATAATTACTAATGATACAGTAAACCCTTATTTGAATAAATATTATTTATTAAAAGCGTTTGCGACTAGTAAATTAAATATTGGAGGTGTTGCTGCAGTTGAAAAACCATTAAGAGCATTACTTCAATTGTCACCAATGTCTGAAGAAGGAATACAAGCTAAAGCATATTTAACTGTGATTGATGGCGGGGAGAAAATTGTGAAAGATGATATGGTAAATAAGATTGATTATAAAATGGTTGAAAATGCGCCTCATTATTTTGTTTTAATTTTCCCGAATGATGCTGGAGATATAAACCCAACTAAAAATAAAGTATCTGACTTTAATTCTGCTTATTTTAAGAGTGATAATTTAAAAATGTCAAATGGAATTATTGGGAATGATAACCAAACTGTAAAAGTTAAGTCGTTTGCTAATAAAACAAAAGCAATGATTTATTATAAAGCGTTTGGAACAAAATCATCCGAAAACATTTTAAAGACAACAGCTAAAGATTTTGACTTCTTTATTGTGTCTAAACAAAATCAAATATTGTTTATGAAAAACAATGATTTGGAAGGCTATATTAAATACTTTAAAGAAAATTATAAATAACATGGTGACTCAAATAAACTTAGAAGAATTATTAGTTTCTACTGAAGCTAATCAAGTGAACAAGATTAATAATTCAATTTTTGAAATTAACAAGGAAGTGATTGAAGTGTTGGGCGTAAATTTTGACACTAAAGAACTAAATTTTCGTCATAACCACTCTACACATACGGTACAGTTTAAAAATAATTTAGACTTTGTTTTGGATAAAATGGGAATTAAAAGAACATTTGAAGCTGTTAATACTGACGTTAAGGCACCAATGCCAGGTAAAGTACTAAGTGTTATGGTTAAGGCTGGTGATGCCGTTGCTAAAGGTGATGGTATTATGATTTTAGAAGCTATGAAAATGGAAAATGTGCTAAAGGCTGAGGGGGATTGTGTGATAAAAAATATTCTAATAGAAGCAGGTAAATCTGTTGAGAAAGGTGAAGTGATGATTGAATTAGAAGATGCAGAAGTGTAACTTTAAGCTTCATAAAACATATTAAAAAAGGTTCTACAACGTATTGTAGAACCTTTTTTGTGTTTAGTACTGAATTGTTTGTAATTAAATTAGAATTTTAAAATGTTTAAATACATCTTCTGCTAATTCAACTCTATGGTTAGGGTGAGCGATACTTATCATTAGTTTTGCACGTTCTTTCAAGTTTTTACCATATAAATCAACCGATCCATGTTCTGTAATTATATGTTGAACGTGTGCTCTAGTAGTAACTACTGGTGCACCCATTTTCAGTATGGGAACTATTTTAGGAATTCCTTTTTTTGTTTGAGATGGTAAAGCAATAATAGCTTTTCCTTCTTCTGAAAGGGTTGCGCCTCTTATAAAATCCATTTGACCACCAATACCAGAAAAGTGTTTTGTGCCGATTGAATCTGCACATACTTGACCAAATATATCAACTTCAATAGCACTGTTTATAGCTGTAACCTTAGGGTTTTGTCTAATTATTCTAGTGTCATTTGTATAACCAATATCCATCATATTGACTATGGGGTTCTCGTCAATGAAATCGTAAATCTTTTGTGTGCCGAATGCAAATCCTGCTACAATTTTACCGAATTCAGTGGTCTTATTCATTCCGTTTATAACACCGCGTTCAACCAAATCAATTATCCCATCAGACAGCATTTCGGTATGAACGCCTAAGTTTTTATGGTTAGTTAAATACTTTAAAGCGGCATCTGGAATTCCACCAATACCCATTTGAATTGTAGCACCGTCATCCACTAGATTAGCTACATGTTTTCCGATTGATTTTTCTACGTCCGTACTTTCTTTTAAATGTAGCTCGAATAAAGGGTCATTAACGTGTATAGCGGCATCAATTTTATCTATGGGTATAATTCCATTCCCATGTACAAAAGGCATGTTAGGGTTGATTTGAGCAATAACGTATTTTGCATTGTCAATGGCCGAGTTAGAAATATCTACAGAGCACCCTAATGAACAAAATCCTTTTTTGTTTGGAGAAGATACAGTTACTAATGCAACATCTAAAGGCATTCTTGTTTTAAATAACTTTGGTATTTCTCCTAAAAAAATTGGGATGTAATTTGCTCTTCCTGATTGGACGTAAGGGCGCATGTTTGAACCAACGAAAAAGCAATTAATATGAAAGCTTTCTTTGTATTCTTCTTTTGCATAAGGCACTTTTCCTTCTGTATGAATGGAAACAATTTCGACATTTCGTAATTCGTTATGTCTGTCAGACATGGCGTTGACCAATTGTTGAGGCGTAGCAGCTGCTGAATGTATAAAAACTCTATCGTTAGATCTTATTATTTGTACTGCTTCAGCAGCTGAATCATATACTTTCATATCTAATTTTTTTCACAAAGATATAGTGATTCTGTATAAAGAGTCAACCATTTTTTATGACAGAAATCATAAGGGTTTATGATTGTAGCCATAAAAAAAGGTCCTGCAACTAAATGCAGAACCTTTTTAAAATTATATAATGTCCAATCAATATAAAAAATGATGATAAGGGTATCTTTTTTCAAAAACAGCTCTTACTTCTTTATAAATGATCGCTTTAAATTCATCAATATTTGTTTTATCTTTTGCTGAAATGAAAATACATTGATCATTTAGCTTAGACATCCATGTTTGTTTCAGTTCTGCTAAAGCAAAGGTCTTTCCTTCTGGATGGTATCCTACAGATTCAGGAGAAGGGTTGTAAGCGTCAATCTTATTGAAAACAACAAAGGTTTTCTTTTCGTTTTTATCAATCTCTGTTAAAGTTTCATTTACCACATTGAATTGATCTTCAAAAAATGGGTGGGAAATATCTAAAACATGAATTAAAATATCAGACTCTCTTACTTCGTCCAGTGTAGATTTGAATGATTCGACTAATTGATGCGGTAATTTTCTAATAAATCCAACCGTGTCAGATAATAGAAAAGGGAGATTATCAATTACTACTTTTCTTACCGTTGTATCTAGTGTGGCAAATAATTTATTTTCAGCAAACACTTGAGATTTACTTAATAAATTCATAATGGTTGACTTGCCTGTATTAGTATATCCAACTAAAGAAACACGCACTAGTTCACCTCTATTACCTCTTTGAACTGACATTTGTTTGTCAATCTTTTTAAGTTTTTCTTTAAGGGTGGTTATCTTATGTTGAATAATTCGTCTATCCGCTTCAATTTGAGTTTCCCCAGTTCCTCTCATTCCAATTCCACCTTTTTGTCTATCAAGGTGACTCCACATTTTTGTTAAACGTGGCAATAAGTATTGAAGTTGAGCCAATTCAACTTGTGTTTTAGCATGTGCAGTTTGTGCTCTTGATGCGAAAATATCAAGTATCAAATGATTTCTATCAATAACTTTAATGTCTAAAACAGCTTCAATGTTTCTTAATTGAGATGGTGATAATTCATCATCAAAAATGGCTATATCTATTGAGTTAGCGTCAATGTATGCTTTTACCTCTTGCAGTTTACCTTTTCCAATGTAAGTCTTATTTTGAGGTTTATCTACTTTTTGTAAAAATTTACGTTTGGTTGTCGCGCCAGCAGTGTGCGCTAGAAATTCTAACTCATCAATATACTCTTTGGTCATACTTTCAGATTGCTCTTGAGTGATAACACCAATTAATACCGCTTTTTCTGCTTTTTTATTTGAATTAAAATGACCTATTTCCATATATAACTATTTAGTTAGTTTGATTGAATATAATCAAAGTATTGAGATTTGTTTTTATTATCTCCTTGCTGGTCTATTTCAAGTTTTCTCGTTGACCTGCATGGTGTATTAGGTTTAATTCAAAAGTTTAGATTACCAATGTTATATTTAAGTATACCATTAATATCAACGAGTTTCGTTTGAATAGACATTCAAGGTAATTTGGTATCTTCTTAATTCATTAGTATTACATATTTGAATCTCTTAGTCTTAATTGTTTAAAGATTAAAACAATCCGCCAGCTAATACATGTCTAAATGGCCAAGGGATTGCAATTAATGTAACAATTAATGCTATAGAATAAAAAATTAATATTTTTCTAAATTTCATTCTTGCAGCTTCTTCTTTTTTTGCTTTTGAGTAACCCATAGTTACTAAAATAACAGCAATTGTCATCATTAATGGATGTTCTATTGTGAAAAATCTAAAAGGTTGTGCCATGTCAAAGAAAGCAGTTTTCGCACTCGAAAATAATAGACTAAATCCAATTAATACCATAGTATGGAATGTGATTAGTGTTCCTAAAGCAAGCATTTTGTGTTTAGCTGTATATTCTTCAGCGTTTTTAATACCTTTAAATGCTTTGTATATTGTAAATATGATTAAGATTAAAGCAATCCATCTAAATCCTGAGTGTGCGTGTAACATATTTTATTATTTTTACACAAATTTAGTTTTTTAATTCAAGCTTTACATTTTATGTTTAATTATTTTTTCACAATTACATTCTTACTTTGTACTATTAGCGTAAGTGCTCAGCGTATTGAACCTCAAAATGGAGTGTTTCAGTCAGATAATACGGTGTACGCGATTACAAATGTGACTATTCATAAGTCGTCTTCTGATGTAATAGAAAATGGATGTATCTTGTTTCAGAACGGAGTGATTTTAAAAGTTGGTAAAATTATGCTCCCAAAAAATGTGGTGGAAATTGAAATGAAAGGGTTTACAATTTATCCTTCATTTATTGATCCCTATTCTTCATTAGGGATTAAAAAAAGGGTTAGTAAAAACTCAAATCCATATCCACAATTAAATTCATTTAAGACTGGCCCTTATTATTGGAATGAAGCTATTCATCCTGAAGTGAACAGTTTTGAGTTGCTAGATGATAAATTATTGAAAGCTAAAACAGAATTGGTAAAGCAAGGTTTTGGAACGGTGAATACACATCAAAATGACGGGATTTATAGAGGGACATCCGTTCTAATGACATTAGGAGAAGGAACACTTAAAGATAATGTGATTAAAACCAAAGTAGCTAATCAGTATTCTTTTTCAAAAGGAGCATCAAAACAAACTTATCCTTCAAGTCAAATGGGTTCTATTGCTTTGTTAAGACAATTTTTTTATGACTTAGATTGGTATTCAAACTTAAAGTCTAAACATTCAGATAACCAATCATTTGAGTCAGCAAATCAAAACAAAGACTTGGTTCACATTTTTGGTGTGAGTGATAAATTAGAGATTTTAAGAGTCAATAAAATTTCGAATGAATTTAATTTACCAATTATTGTAAAAGGTGGTGGAGATGAATATCAAAGAATTGACGAAATTAAAGCTACAAATACGCAATTAATTATACCAGTTAATTTTCCCAAACCGTATGAATTAACAGATCCATTTATTTCTAGATATATTACGCTTGCTCAATTAAAGCATTGGGAAATGGCACCTTATAATCCTTATTTATTATCATCTAAACAAATTGATTTTTCATTTACAGCTGATGGGTTAAAATCAAAAAAGGAATTTTTAACGAATATTAAAAAAGCGGTTAAACATGGATTATCTAAAGAAGCGGCTTTAAAAGCTTTAACTGAAAATCCAGCCACGTTTTTAAAAGTAAATGATTTAGTAGGGACTTTGGAAAAAGGTAAACTAGCAAATTTCATCATAGTGGAAGGTGATTTATTTGAAGAAGGTGAGATTGTAGAAAATTGGATTCAAGGCCATAAGATTCAAATAAAAGAAAATAATGATATTGATGTAAGAGGGGAGTATGAGTTTAAAATTAATGAAAAATCTTATGCCGTTTCAATTGGTGGAACTGTAGAAAAAATGACAGGAACATTAACGAGTATTGATGTAGTGTTTGATGAAGAAACTAAAACAGAAAAACTAGACACACTAAATTCAAAAATTGAAATCATTTTTAAAGGTCAACAAATAAGTTTGTCGTCTATAGTTCTGATGGCTGGTTCTAAAGGGGTTTTGCAGTTCAACGGGTCTTATTATAAAAAATTAGAATTGTTTGAAGGCAATGTACTTCAGTCAAATGGGGAATGGGCTAAGTGGAGTGGAATCAAATCTAAAGATTTTAAAGATAAATCTAAACCAAAAGAATTTATAGTTGACACATCTGCCGTGAATAACACACATTTTCCAAATATGGCGTATGGATTTGAAGTTTTACCGGAACAGCAATCCTACTTCATAAAAAACGCAACACTTTGGACGAATGAGGAACGTGGAATTATTAAAAATTCAAACCTTTTAATAGTGGATGGAAAAATTAAGTCAGTAAATAATCGAATGTTGTCTATTCCAAATGGTGCGGTTGTTATTGATGCAAAAGGAAAGCATGTGACAACGGGTATTATTGATGAACATTCGCATATTTCTATTAGTAAAGGCGTTAATGAAGGTGGTCAAGCTATTTCTGCAGAGGTGTCCATTGCTGATGTGGTTAGATCTAACGATATTAATGTATACAGACAATTAGCGGGAGGAGTGACGACTTCACAATTATTACACGGTTCAGCAAATCCAATAGGTGGGCAATCTGCACTAATAAAATTAAGATGGGGCTATTCACCACAAAATATGCTAGTTGATTCTGTGGATGGTTTTATAAAGTTTGCATTAGGAGAGAACGTAAAACAATCTAATTGGGGAGATTTTAATCGTGTAAGATTTCCACAAACTAGAATGGGGGTAGAGCAAGTATTTTATGATGCCTTTACTAGAGCTAAATTGTATAAGCAAGATTTAGATAATTATATTCATCTATCTGAAAAGGAAAAAGAAAGTATTGACAAACCTAGAAAAAATATTGAATTGGATATTGTATTAGAAATAGTGGAATCTAAACGTTTTGTGACGTGTCATTCTTATATACAATCTGAAATAAATATGCTTATGAATGTGGCGGACTCAATGGGGTTTAGAATAAACACATTTACACACATTTTAGAGGGGTATAAATTGGTGGATAAAATGAAAAAACATGGCGCAGGTGGGTCAACTTTTTCTGATTGGTGGGCTTATAAATTTGAAGTGAATGAGGCTATTCCTTATAATGCTGCCATTATGCATAAGGGTGGAGTTGTAACGGCTTTAAATTCTGATGATGCAGAAATGGGAAGACGTTTAAATCAGGAGGCAGCTAAAATTGTTAAATATGGTGGAGTGTCTGAAGAAGATGCATGGAAGATGGTCACTTTAAATCCTGCTAAGTTGTTACATGTTGAAGACAGAATGGGTAGTTTGAAAGCAGGTAAAGATGCTGACATTGTGATTTGGTCGGAAAATCCGCTTTCTATAAAGGCAAAAGTAGAGCAAACATTTATTGATGGTATTTTATTTTATGACCAAGATATCAATTTAGAACTATATAATAGAGATCAACAGGAGCGAAAAAGAATCATTAATTTAATGATTGAAGCCAAGAATAGTGGAGCTAAAACTCAAAAAGCAACGATTAAAAAACATAAACATTACCACTGTGATACAGTAGGTGAGTAATTGATACGATTGATTTTAAAAAAAATATTCAAATGATAAAAAGTATAACATTTATTTTAATGATTTTTCCACTTATGGGCTTAAGTCAGGTTCCTACACCCTTATTAAAGCAGCATAATACGATTTTATTACAAAATGGATTGGCTCATATTGGAAATGGGGAGGTGGTTAATAAATCGAGTATTGGTATTAAGGACGGTAAAATACTATTTGTTAAAAATGCACTAACTTATAAAGTCGTAAAATCAGATTGGGATACCATTATTAATATTATGGGTAAGCAAGTGTATCCTGGATTTATCGCAACTAATTCAACTATTGGGTTAACTGAAATTGATGCAGTAAGAGCAACTAATGATTTTAAGGAAACAGGGCAAATTAACCCTAATGTCAGAACTTTAATCGCATTTAATACAGATAGTAAAGTATTATATACTGTGCGAACAAATGGTGTTTTAGTTTGTCAATCTACACCGAGAGGTGGATTAATTTCAGGTACATCTTCAGTTATGGCAATGGAAGGTTGGAATTGGGAAGATGCGGTGTATAAAGCGGATGATGGAATCCATATTAATTGGCCAAAAAGATATACAAATTCAGGTAATTGGGGAGAACCAGTAGAAACTAAACCAAATGAAAAATACGCTCAAACGGTTAACCAATTATTAAATTATTTCAAGAGAGCAGAAGCGTATCATTCAAATTCTAAAACAGAAAACAAAGATTTGAAATTAGAAGCTATGAAAGGTGTATTCAAAGGTATTTCTAGGATTTATATTCATACAGACTTTGCTCCAGAAATTAATGATGTAATTGATTTTTCACGCGAATTTAAATTGAAATTTCCTGTTATAGTTGGTGGGTATGATTCATATCGATTAGCAGAACGTTTAAAGGAAAATAAATTTACAGTCATGTTAGAGAATCCACATCATTTGCCTTACTTTGAGGGTGATTTACCGTCTGTTAATTATGAAATTCCAAACAAATTGCAAGAAGCAGGTCTATTGTTTTGTATTCAGAATTCAGGAAGTATGGAGGTAATGAATGCAAGGAATTTACCATTTATTGCTGGTACAGCAATGGCTTATGGGTTGACTGAGGAACAAGCAATTGCAACTATTACATTAAATGCTGCTAAAATTATGGGGGTTGATAATAGAATTGGGTCGTTAGAAAAAGGGAAAGATGCTACTTTGTTTATTTCAGAAGGTAGTGCATTAGAAATGAAAACTAATGCAGTTACACTTGCTTATGTTAAAGGAAATCGAATAGACTTATCTAATCATCAAAAGCAATTGTCAAAAAAATATCATGCTAAATTTGAGTTAGAGAGGTAGGGAAGGTTTTAAAAACTAACAAAACTTTTCTTTAACGAGTGAAAGCGTATCTTTAATCTCGTTTAAATCGTAAGAGGTAATTAACTTTACTTTATATTCTTTAAAGTCCCTGATCCCTCTGAAATAATTAGAATAATGACGTTTCATTTCGTTAATCGCTAATCTTTCACCTTTCCAAGCTACTGACATTTCTAAATGCTCTAGAGCAATATCAACTCTATCTCCAATGTTCGGTTTGTCCAAGTGCTCTCCTGTTTTCATAAAATGTTTAATTTCATTGAAAATCCATGGGTAACCAATACTTGCTCTACCTATCATGATGCCATCGACATCATATTTATTTTTATATTCTAATGCTTTTTCTGGAGAAGTAATGTCACCGTTGCCAAAAATTGGAATGTGCATTCTAGAGTTATTTTTTACAGCTGAAATTAAACTCCAATCGGCTTCACCTTTATACATTTGCTTTCGTGTTCTGCCATGAATAGATAGTGCTTCAATTCCAACATCCTGTAAGCGTTCAGCAACTTCAATGATATGTTTAGAGTCTTCATCCCATCCTAATCTCGTTTTTACAGTAACAGGTAAGTTTGTCATTTTTACAATTTCCCTAGTCATTTCAACCATTTTAGGGATGTCTTTTAAAATTCCAGATCCAGCACCTTTACAAGTTACCTTTTTAACAGGGCAGCCATAATTAATGTCAATAATATCAGGGTTAGTTTTAGAAACGATTTCCGTTGTACGTTTCATAGATTCTATATCATGACCAAATATTTGAATACCAACGGGGCGCTCATATTCATAAATATCTAATTTCATTACTGATTTAGCGGCGTCACGAATTAAACCCTCAGAAGATATAAATTCAGTGTACATTAAATCAGCACCATGTCGTTTACATAACGCTCTAAATGGTGGGTCACTAACATCTTCCATTGGGGCTAGAAGTAATGGGAATTCACCTAAATCTATATCTCTAATTTTTATACTCATCTTCCGACAAAGATAAAAACAAAAAAGGAGGTTCAAATAAGGAACACCCTTTTATTATTTTAGATTAAATTTTTAATGTACTGTAGGTGCTCCAAATCCTCTTGAATTGCTTAGCCTATAAGATAGGAAAAATTCCATAGCTCCAAAACCACCAGTGCCACTATTCAATGATGATATATTAATGTCGAATGAGGCACCTATTCCTAAACCTGCCATGTGAAAAATTGTGTTTAGTACAAAGGCATCATTTATTCTGTAATATGTACCAAATTCAATAGATGTTCTTTTGTGGTACGCAGTGTGAAGAGATTGACCTTTAAGTAAAAAGTCAAATCCACTACCCAAAATAAATAATTTATTAGGCCCTTGAATGAACATCATACCGTTTGGTTTTAAGGTAAAGGTTGAGTTTTTTCTTCTGAAATTTCCATGAGCCGTTATTGACAGTTTTCTGTACAGGCCATTGTCATCTGTGAAGTAGCTAATTTTTGGCTTTGTTAAATGTTGGCCAGAAATACCAATACTAAACCATGATAGTTTCGATAATTCGGTTTGAAAATATACACCTGCGCCTAAATCAAATTTGGTAACGGAAAGGTTTTCTGTTGGAATGATTTCGTTATTGGCTATACCCTGATTAAATTCTATTCCAGTCCATTGATTGTCCCAAGTTAGATTTGAATTTTTTAAACCTCTCTGATAAAATGACGGAGATATACCAAATGATAATTTGGTTCTCCTGTTTATACTTACAGCATAGTTAATAGGTACAGTAATTTGATTGACAGAATACAATGCGTCCCCAGAAACGTCATTGTAAAAATTCAGACCACAACCTAATAAACCGTTGCCGACTTCAAATCTAGTGTCAAAAGCTGCAGAAATAGTTCTAAAAGGATTGTCTGATAAACCAGACCATTGATTTCTGAAATTTGTAAACAATTGATATTTACCTTCAAAAAAACCAGCTGTTGCTGGGTTTGTTTGTGACTTAGTATATTGAAACATACTAAAGTGCTTATCTTGTTGCGCATGTGATGATAGTATTGAACTAAGTATGAAACTTAAAGATAGTATTGAATTTTTCGTTATGCTCATGTCTAAATGTTATCTTATTAATGTGGTGTTACCTTTTTGTGAACCAGTCGTGTAGTTCAAAAATGTGTATTCTAAAGTCCATACAAAAACACCAGGGTTTTCTGGTTTGCCATTAAAACTTCCATCCCAACCATTGTTTTGATTATCTGTTTGAAAAACGAGTTGACCATATCTATTGTAGACCGTAAATTTCATTTTTTCTAAAGCAAATCCTTTTACTACTAACTGATCATTGTTACCATCAGCATTTGGAGAAAATGCTTGGGGTACTCCTATACCTTCAATAAAATTAACTCTTACCTTAACAGTATCCTTTGCTGTACAACCATTGAGGTCTGTTATAGTTGCAATATAATCCGTGTTTAATTGGGGTTGAGCATAAGTAGTTAAACATGTATCACAATTTATATAGTATGTGTTCGGAGTCCATAATACATCTCCAAAAGTAGTTGTAGACGAATTTAATTCTGCTACACCGCCTAAATCTATTAATGTATCATGAAATGCTGTGATGGTTGGTGAATCAAATACGGTGATTGAGTTTGTTGTTGAGTTTGATTCTCCATCTGCGTTAGTAACGGTTAATTGTATAGTGAACACGCCAGCTGTATTAAAGCATATAGTGCTAGGGTTTTGATCCGTTGATGTTATGGGAGTGGTACTCGTACCAAAATCCCAAAGCCAAGAAACAGGTGTTCCACTAGATGTATCTGTGAAGTTAATACATGAACCTAAACAAATGTTGTCGGCAAACTCAAACCCCGCTAAGATAGGTGCACAGTCTGCAACATTAATTGTCGATTGTGAGGTGTTTGTACACCCGTTAGTCGTTCCAGTTACGGTATAGGTAGTTGAGCCAGTTGTAGGGGTAAATGGAATATTGTTTGTAATACCATTGTCCCAAATGTAGGTGTCCGCACCAATGGCGGTTAATGTTACTTCATCTCCTGTACATACTGTTGTGCTTGGAGTGGCCGTAATTGTTAGGGTAGGATTGGCATTTACAATAATTGTTTGAGTGAAAGTCTCATTAAGTGTACCATCCGTAATGCCTAAAGTTACGTCTATTGACCCTGGTGTATTAAACGTATAATCTTGTGGTCCTTGGCCAATAATTGGAGGTTCACCATCAAATGTCCATCCCCAATTTGTGATTGCTGTCCCTGTTGCAGTACTTACATCTGTAAATGTTAAAGTAGTACCTTCACAGATTGTTGTGGTGGTAGTTGTGAAATTCGCTGTTATTAAAGTTGAACAATCTGTTATTGTCACAGTAATAGTGGAAACAGCATCAGGGCATGGTGCTGTCCCTGTAGCTGTGTATGTAAATGTGTATACATTACCAATTGTCAATCCGTTCCCATCAAATAGTCCCGTTCCTGAAGTAAATGTACCACTTGCTACGGTAGAGGTTTCAAGCCAAGAACCGCCTAAGTCTTGACCGCCTCCTAATAATGTGTTTAAATCTATTGATGTTTCTGCAGGAGTAGCATTACTGCAAAAATTATACGTGTTGTCAGTTCCTGAATTTGCAGGACTATTAACAATAATTGTTTGGGTGAAGGTTTCATTAAGTATGCCATCTGTAACGCCTAAAATGACATCTATTGACCCAGGTGTGTTAAATGTATAATTTTGTGGTCCTTGTCCAATGACTGGTGCGCCACCATCAAATGTCCAGCCCCAGTTTATAATTACTGTACCCGTTGCTGTACTGACATCTGTAAATGTTAAAGTTGTACCTTGACATATTGTTGTGGCAGTAGTTGTGAAATTCGCTGTTATAGTCTGTGCAAAGGAAAAGTTTGTGAAAAACAAGAATAGAAAAAATCCTAGTTTTGATGTGGTTTTTTTCATGATATAATTAAATTACAATTAGTGAAACTATAAAAAGACACCCTTGTAATAGGGTGCTTTTTGAAAATTAATAATGTATTATTTTGCTGAAATCAATTCGAATAGTTCGTTTAAATCAGGTGTGATGATGATTTCAATTCTTCTGTTCTTTGATTTGTCAGTTGGGTCTTTTGGATGGAATTGAGAACGACCACCTGCAGTAATAGTTTTTGGTTCCATATTAGAATTACCTAACATTATTTTAGTAACTGATGTTGCTCTCAATACACTTAATTCCCAATTGTCGTGCGGAAACTTAGCGCCTTTTAATGCGTCTGAATCCGTATGTCCTTCAACTAAAATATCTATATCAGTTTGTGTTTCTAAAACTTTAGCTAAGTCAATTAATGCACTTTTTCCTTCTGCTGCAACCTCTGTTTTTCCAGATGCAAATAATAATTTAGCTTCCATACTGACATAAATTTTTCCGTTTCTCTCTTCAACTGTCAATCCTTTATCTTTAAAACCAAGTAAAGCTTGTGCAATCTTTTCCTTCAGTAATCGAGTCGATTCATCCTTGGCTGAAATGATATCTTCTAATTCTTTAATGCGTTGTTCTTTTTGGTCTAATACTTTTGATCTTGCATTTAATTCTTTTTCTAACTCATTTAATCTATCTTCTTTTCTTTGAAGTTCTATCCTAGTTCCTTCTAAATCTTTGATTAGATTTGAGCTTTCTGTTGAACCATTACTTTGTAAAGTAGCATATTTAGACTCTAACTCGTTATTTAATTCTCCAATTTTATCATATTCTACTTGTAATGAATTGTATTCATTTGACAATTTTTCTTTGTCTGAAGATAAAATATCTACATTTTCTTTAAGCAACTTAACTTGAGTGTCAGCCTCTTTTAATTTGTTTTCGTAATCAATAGATGATGATTTAAATGAAGTTTGCTCTGACTGACTTTTGTTATAGTTTTCTTCTAAATCTTGGTATTTTTTTAAAGGTACACAAGATGTAAATAGTAAGCCAAGCGTTAGGATTGAATAGATACGTTTCATTATAATTTATTTTTAATGTCTTTTGATTTACAAAGGTCTGCTAAATACTTACTTCTTATGGATTTATTAATAAGAGTTTTAAACAAAATTATTTTATTAATGTAACCTATTTAGATATTACTACTTATAAAATAGCAAGGAGGGAGAGGTCAATATACTTATAACCTAGGTTGTAATTTATTGTTTGGTAAAAGAAGAAGTTAGTAATAGCTTCTTCTTTTGTGCTTAAAGTAATAATATTGAGTCAAACTTGAATATAGTCATTAAAATTTTTTAAATTTGGCAGTTAATAAATTTTTTAAATAGGATGGCAAAAATAAGAAAACAAGAAGCTTTAGATTATCACTCAAATGGTCGTCCAGGAAAAATTGAAGTTGTTCCAACTAAACCTTATCATACACAAAAGGACTTAAGTTTAGCTTATTCTCCAGGTGTTGCAGAACCATGTTTAGAAATAGCTGCGGATAAAGATGCAGTTTATAAATATACGGCTAAATCAAATTTAGTAGCTGTTATCTCAAATGGTACCGCGGTTTTAGGTTTAGGTGATATAGGACCTGAAGCGTCAAAGCCAGTCATGGAAGGTAAAGGTTTGCTTTTTAAAATTTTTGCTGATTTAGATGTGTTTGACATTGAAGTAGATGCTAAAGATCCTGAGAAGTTTATTGAAACAGTTAAGGCTATTGCTCCAACTTTTGGTGGGATAAACTTAGAAGATATTAAAGCGCCAGAAGCGTTTGAAATTGAAAGACGTTTAAAAGAAGAATTAGATATTCCAATCATGCATGATGATCAGCATGGTACAGCTATTATTTCGAGTGCAGCTTTATTAAATGCATTAGAACTAACGGGGAAGAAAATTGAAGATATTAAGATTGTAGTTAGTGGTGCTGGTGCAGCAGCATTTTCATGTTCAACTTTATACTTAGCCTTAGGCGCTAAATTATCGAATATATTTATGTTTGATAGTAAAGGGTTATTAACAAAAAAGAGAGAGAATTTGGATGGAAATAAGCAGAAATTTGCTGTACATTCAAAAGATGAGTCATTAGAAGAGGTGATGACTAATGCGGATGTGTTTTTAGGTTTATCTAAAGGTGGTTTAGTATCTAAAGCAATGATTGCATCAATGGCCGAAGAGCCTATTGTATTTGCGTTGGCTAATCCAGATCCAGAAATTTCTTACAATGATGCCATGTCAGTTCGTGATGATATTATTATGGCGACAGGACGTTCTGATCATCCTAATCAAGTTAATAATGTACTTGGTTTTCCTTATATTTTTAGAGGAGCAATGGATGTGAGAGCAACTGGAATTAATGAAGCAATGAAGTTGGCTGCAGTAAAGGCAATTGCTTCTTTAGCTAAAGAGATGGTGCCTGAAGAGGTGAATGAAGCGTATAATGAGAAAAATATTTCATTTGGTAAAGATTCAATTATTCCAAAACCATTAGATCCAAGATTAATTACTACAGTTTCTCCAGCTGTTGCTAAAGCAGCAATGGAGTCGGGCATAGCTAAGAATCCAATTACGGATTGGGATGCTTATGATAAAGAATTAAGAGCAAGGTTAGGTTTAGATAATAAGTTATTAGATGTACTAACAGAAAAAGCTTTAAAAAATCCAAAACGTGTTGTTTTTGCTGAGGCGGATAATTACAAAATTTTGAAAGCTGCCCAAACAGCATTAGATGATGGATATGCTATTCCAATTTTGTTAGGTAGAAAAGAATTAATTGAAGAATTAATTGAGGAAAATGGTTTTGAATTTCCGGATGTTGATATAATCGACCCAAAATCTCTTGAAATGAAAGAGAAATGTATGGAATACGGGAAAATCTTCTTTGAAAAACGAAAACGAAAAGGTTTTACTGAGTTTGAGGCAGTCAAAATAATGAGAGAGCGTAATTATTTTGGTTCAATGATGGTTGAAGTTGGTGAGGCTGATGCTTTAATATCTGGAATTACTAGAGGTTATAAAGATGTGATCCGTCCTGCTTTACAAATTGTTGGTAGAGATAAGAGCGTTGCAAAAGTGGCTGGCATGCATATTTTGGTAACAAAAAAAGGTCCGTTGTTCTTAGCAGATACGACTGTGAATTTTGATCCAACTGCGGAAGAGTTAGCTGATATTACGTATCAAGTGGCTAGAACTGTGAGAAGATTACAGATTCATCCTAGAGTTGCTATGTTGTCTTATTCTAACTTTGGGTCAGCTCAAGGTAAGGATGCTAAGAAAATGGCTGATGCATGTAAGATTTTAAATGAAAAACATCCTACTCTAGTGGTTGATGGGGAAATCCAGGCCAATTTCGCACTCAATAACGATTTGTTGATGGAAAAATTTTCATTCTCATCTTTAGCAAATAAAAATGTGAATACATTGATTTTCCCCAATTTGTCATCAAGTAATATTGCTTATAAATTAATGCAAGAATTAGGTGATGATGTGGATGCCATTGGACCGATCCTTTTAGGATTGAAAAAGTCTATTCATGTTTTACAATTAGGAAGTACAGTTAGAGAGATTGTAAATATGATAAAAGTTGCCGTTTTAGACGCACAAATTAAATAATTATGATTGCACATTTAAATGGTATACTAATTGAAAAAACACCAACAAATTTGATTGTTGAGTGCGGTGGTGTTGGGTATTTTGTGAAAATTAGTTTAAATACATTTTCTCGTATTACACAAGAAAACGGAAAAACCATTAAAATTTTCACAAACCTTCAAGTAAAGGAAGATTCTCAAACTCTGTTTGGTTTTTTCTCAATTCAAGAACGTGAAATGTTTTTACATTTAATTTCTGTGTCAGGTATTGGAGCCAATACCGCTATGTTGATGTTATCTTCTTTAAGTTCAGATGAAATTGCACACGCAATTACTTCTGATGATGTAACCACAATTAAAAGTGTAAAAGGGATTGGGTTAAAAACGGCACAAAGGGTGATTATTGATCTGAAGTCAAAAATGAATAAAATTGAATTTTCTGCTGAAAATATTTTCTCAGCGAACAATACAAACAAATTTGATGCGTTAACTGCATTGTCTGCATTAGGGTTTGATAAAACAAAATCTGAAAAAGCAATTAATAAAGTGTTGACAGACGATCAAACGGTTGAAGAATTAATTAAAGGAGCATTAAAGATTTTATAAATTGAAAAAGTATAACGTAATATTATTTTTGTTTATTTTTATGATTGGTTTTCAGTTGAAAGCGAATGATAAACCTGCATTTAAAAAACTGAGACAATTAAATTATTCAATTCAGTTAAACAGTTATACTGAAGCAGATACACCTAAGGTTAATTTACCTTATCCTATTTCAGACTATAGAGATTATAGTACAAAACCAAATACAAGGTTTGATTTTAATCCACCAGCGAATATTGAAACTGAAATTAAATACAATCCAGAAACTGGAATGTACGATATTTATCAAAAGATTGGGGATAGATATTATCGTTATCCAACTTCAATGACGTTAGAAGAGTACATGGCTTATGAAAGAAAAAAAGCTATGAACGATTATTTTCAAGAAAAAATTGAAGATGAAGATCAAGCAGCTGGCGATTTAATCCCACCATTAAAAATCAAAAGTAAAGGGTTTGATATGATTTTTGGAGGAGATGAAATTTCAATTCGTCCTCAAGGATCTGCTGAGCTACAATTTGGAGTGAATATTTCTAAGTATGATAATCCTTCTTTGCCTGTAAATCAAAGACGTGTTACAACATTTGATTTTCAGCAAAAAATACAATTAAACTTAGTAGGTCAAATTGGAGATAAATTGAAATTAGAAATTTCTCAGAATACAGAAGCGACCTTTAATTTTCAAAATCAAGTAAAAATTGGATATACTGGGTATGAAGATGAAATTATTCAAAAGATTGAAGCGGGTAATGTTACTTTACCATTGAATACATCATTAATTCAAGGGTCTCAAAGTTTATTTGGAATTAGGACGGATCTTAAATTTGGTAGATTGACAGTAAATACCATTTTATCGCAACAAAAAGGAAAAAGGCAAGAAATTAATGTAGAGGGTGGTGCTCAAATGCAAGATTTTGAAGTGAAAGCTGATAATTATGAAGCAAATAAACACTACTTTTTAAACTTTTATCATAGAGAGCATTATGATGAAGCAATGAAAACTATGCCATTTGTAAACTCAGGCTTGAATATTACCAAAATTGAGGTTTGGGTAACGAATAGGATTAATAAAGTTGAAAATACTAGGAATATTATTGCATTTACGGATTTAGGTGAAACTGCTAATGAGTTTACAGAAGGTAATCCAATGATTTCCCCAATTGGACTTGATTCGCTACCTGATAATGATGCGAATAATTTATATGGGAATTTAAAAGACAATCCATTGATTAGAGAATTTTCTAATTCAGTTTCTGTATTATCTGGAACAGCTATTCAATCTGGACCATTTGTACAGTCAAAACATTATGAAAAGATTGAGAATTCAAGACAGTTATCGGAACAAGAATTTAGTTATAATGCTTTATTGGGTTATGTGTCTTTAAGACAACCTTTAAATCAAGATGAGGTGTTAGGTGTGTCTTACCAGTACACGTATAATGGTGAAATATTTCAAGTTGGTGAATTCTCTACTGATGTTCCAATTGAAGAGGGATCTAAAAGTGCATTAATATTAAAATTACTTAAGCCAACTGTTATTAATCCTCAGAATAAATTATGGGATTTAATGATGAAAAATGTGTATTCATTAGGTGCATACCAAGTTGGTCCAGAAGATTTTCAGCTGGATGTATGGTATAATAATCCAAGGACGTCTGTTGATGTCAACTACTTGCCTTATGAAGGTGTAGACGATAAAGTGTTAATACAATATTTAGATTTAGATAGGTTAAACTTAAATACAGAAACGTATCCTGATGGACGTTTTGATTTTGTTCCTTTTCAAATAACGGGTAATAGAGTAATGAATGGGGGGACCATTGATACTAGAACAGGTAGAATTTATTTTACGACTATTGAACCATTTGGAACAACTTTAGATGCTAAATTAACAGCAACGGAAAAATTGTCTCCCTTTGAGGTGGAAAGAATTGTCTATCAAGAATTATATGATTCTACAAAAACTTCAGCGCAACAGTTGCCTAGTAAAAACAGGTTTTTAATAAAAGGTAGTTATAAATCATCTGTTAGTTCTGATATTGCCTTAAATTCTTTAAATGTTCCAGAAGGAAGTGTTACAGTGACTGCTGGTGGAGTGAAATTAACAGAAGGTGTGGATTATAGTGTGGATTATAATCTAGGTCGTGTTAAAATATTAAATCAAGGAATTCTAGAGGCTCAAACACCAATTAAAGTTCAGTTAGAAAGTAATTCATTATTTGGATTTAATTCAAAGTCATTAGTTGGAGCGCACTTTAATTATGAATTTAATAAAGATTTCAATTGGGGTGCAACAGTGATGAATTTAACTGAAAAACCATTAACTCAAAAAGTTAATATTGGTAATGAGCCGATTAGTAATACTGTTTTAGGTACTGATGTAAGCTTTAGAAGAGAAGTACCGTTTTTAACTAAAATGGTTGATTTTTTACCAATTATTTCGACAAAAGAAAAATCATTCGTTACCGCTACTGGCGAGTTTGCTTATTTAATTCCTGGTACACAACGTGCAATTGGTGACGGTGGTGTGTCTTATATTGATGGTTTTGAAGGGAGTCAATCGTCAATTAATATTGATAATATTGGATCTTGGAAATTGGCATCTTTGCCGCAAGGTCAGGAAGATTTATTTCCTGAATCTAAATATATTAATACAGCTGGTTCTGTTGAGTCTGGGTATGGAAGGGCGTTATTGTCTTGGTATAATGTTGATCCATCTTTTTATCAAACTAATACATTAACACCGGATCACATAAAAGGTAATGATGATATTTTAGAAAATAGTCGTCAAAGAATGGTTCAACAACAAGAATTATTTCCACAATCTTCTCCAGTAGTGGGTACATTAAATAATGTGCGAATTTTAGATTTAGCATATTACCCCAAAGAAAGAGGGCCTCATAATTATGATAAAGATATTTTGAATATGGATAGTGAAGGCTTATTCACAAATCCTGAAGATAGATGGGCTGGAATTATGCGTTCTTTAACAACTACAAATTTTGAAACGGCTAACGTTCAATATATTCAGTTTTGGATGCTTGACCCATACAATAATGATGCAACGGAAAATGGATCGGTTAATTTAGATGATGGTGCATTGTATTTTAATTTAGGTAACATTTCTGAAGATGTTTTACCTGATTCAAGAAAAAGTTTTGAAAATGGTAACCCAATTTCGGTAAATCCTGTCGCTTCAAATTATGACGAAACAGATTGGGCCAATGTAAGTAATCAGCAAGTAATTGTTACCGCATTTGATAATAATAGTGGAACAAGACAGTATCAAGATATTGGGTTAGATGGTTATAATGATGCTGATGAGGTAACAAAGTTTAGTGATTATACGAATTGGGCTTCTGGTTCTGCTTTATCTGCCTCAGCCAAGGCGAAAATTAATAATGATCCTTCTTCAGATAATTATAACTATTATTTTGATGATGTATATGATTCAAATGAATTTGATATTGTAAGACGTTATAAATATTTCAATGGAATGGAAGGTAATTCTCCAACACCTGAAATGTCTGATACTATGAATACTTTAGGGTACACTACACAAGGTAGAACAATTCCTGATATTGAAGATTTAAATCAAGATAATAATTTAAGTGAGACTGAAAATTATTATCAATATAAAGTAGATATTAGTCCAAATGGATTACTTGTGGGTCATAATTTTATTACAAATGAACAAATAGTTACAAAAAAGGATGGGTCTACTGAAACATGGTATCAGTTTAAAATTCCTTTGGCACAGCCTGATAAAGTGGTGAATAATATTGCGGACTTCAGATCTATTAGATTTATGAGAATGTTTGTAAATGGATTTAAGAATGAAAAAGTATTTAGATTTGGTAAGCTTGAATTAATTAGAGGAACGTGGAGAGAATATGTAGCGAACTTGGCAGTTGGTGAAACTGGTATTCCAGATCCAAGTTCAACAGAATTTGTAATTTCTGCAGTAAATTTAGAAGAGAATGAAGGTAAAACTCCTGTGAATTATGCTATACCTCCAGGTATTAATCGTGAAAATGATGCGAATTCGATTAACCAAAGACAGTTAAATGAGCAATCTTTAGCATTGGAGGTATGTGGGCTTAAAGATGGTGATTCTAGAGCGGCATATAAAAACATTACATTTGATGTGCGTTCATATTCTAAAATTCGAATGTTTGTGCATGCTGAAGCTAAAGATGTTGAAGCTGACTTGAAAGACAAAGATTTAACATGTTTTGTTAGGTTGGGAACTGATTTTGATGAGAATTATTACGAATATGAGTTACCAATGGACGTAACGCCATGGGGAACGAACTTTAGCCAAGATACGGAGATATGGCCTTCGGCTAATGAGATGGTAATTGATTTAGATAGATTAACAGCATTGAAAATTAAGAGAGATGCTCAAGTGGTGTTAGGAAACACAACTACAATAGCTATATTTAGTGATACGACTAATGGTGATCATCAAATTAGTGTAAAAGGTAATCCGAATTTAGCAGGAATGAAAGTGATTATGATTGGGGTAAGAAATCCGAAAGCTGCATTTAATGATTTATGGCCAGATGACGGTAAAGAAAAATGTGCTGAAATTTGGGTAAATGAATTGCGTTTAACTGATTTTAAACAAAATGGTGGATGGGCATCAACTGCTAAAATATCTGCACAATTGGCTGATTTTGGAAATGTCTCTGTGGCTGGTAATTATTCTACTCCGGGTTGGGGAAGTATTGAGAAAAAAGTAAGTGATAGACAAAGAGAATATAAGAAAGGATTTGATTTTACTTCAAACTTTGAGATGGGTCAATTCTTTGGGCGTAAAGTAGCCATTTCTTTACCACTTTATTTAGGATATTCTGTAAATGCTATTGATCCTGAATACGATTTGTTAGCACCGGATGTTAGGTTAACAGAGTACACAGATCCTACAGTTAGAAAATCGAAAGTTGATAATTCAAGAGATTTAACAATGAGGCGTTCATTTAATGTAACGAACATCAGAAAAGCTAGAAAGGCTGGTAAGACGGCTCGAATTTGGGATGTTGAAAATTTATCTTTAACGTATTCTTATAATGAGTTATATAGGCGAGATATTAATACAGAGGAAGATAGAACTAAGACGTATAGAGGTGGATTAAGTTATGCGTTCTCAGCTAAACCTCTTTTAATTGAACCATTTAAAAAAGTGAGTTTCTTAAAAAAATCAAAATGGTTGAGGTTAATTAAAGATGTTAATTTTTACGTAGGGCCAAAATCACTTTCGTTTAATAATAACTTACAAAGAATGCTTAATGTGCGTCAGAATAGGAATGCATTAGATACTAACTTTATGTTTTTACCAACGTATTATAAAAACTTTACTTGGGATAGAGCATATACTTTTAAGTATGATTTTACTAAGAATTTGAAATTTTCATTTGCTGCTAACAATCAAGCAATAGTGAGAGAACCACTAGGTAATATTGATAGTGAGTCAGATATTCTGGCTGAGCAAGAAAATGCAACAGATTATAACCGAATATTGAAGAATACGTTTAACCCATTTATTAGTAATGATGAAAAAATAGATTCTATAAGTTTAGGTGGGTTTACTAAAAATTATGGTCATAATTATGATTTTTCATATAAAGTACCACTTAATAAATTTCCAATGACAGATTGGATTTCTGCTACAGCAAAGTTGAGAAGTAGTTATGATTGGCAAAGAGCTCCATTATCTCAAGTAGACTATGGAAATACGATTCAAAATTCAAGAAACTTTAGTGTTAATGGGCAGTTTAATCTAGTTACTTTATACAATAAAGTTGGATTCTTTAAAAAAGTGAATAACTCTAGAGGGGGTAAGAAAAAAACTCAAACTGCTAAAAGAGGATCTAGAAGTGATAGTAAAGGTGGAAAAGAAAAAGAAGAGGACGAAAAAGCTAAGAAAAAGAAGAAGAAAAAAGAAGAGATTAATCCTATTCTAAAAGGAGTTGTTAGGGCTGTAATGGCGGTAAGAAACCTTAATTATAATTATTCTGTGACAGATGGTATGTTGTTACCTGGTTTTAAAGGAGAAACAACAATCGCTGGATTAGATAATAAGTTTAATGCACCTAGTTTTGGATTCGTCTCTGGTCGTCAGAATTATGATTTATTTGGTAATCCAACAAACATTTGGGGAGCAGATTCATCTTATGCACCATTTGCTGCTAATAATAATTGGTTAGTTAAAAACTCTCAAATTAATACGCAACATACAGTAGCACACACTCAAAATTATAGTTTAAAAGCAACGATTCAACCATTGAAATATTTCAGTATTAATTTGTCGCTAAATAGAACGGAATCTGAAAATCAAAATAGTTATTACCGTTTCATTGAAGATTCTTTAGATCTTGAAAATGGTGGGAACTGGGGCTATCAAAATCCTATTAATACTGGAAATTTGAATTTCACAACCATTACATGGAATACGTCATTTACTACTTTTGATTCTACATACGTTTCTGATATCTTTAATGAAATGAGAAGCTTAAGAAAAGATGTGTCTAAATCATTAGGGCAAGTTGAAGGAGCAGGGAAGTTAGATAATGGATATTATGATGGATTTGGTGCTAATCAGCAAGATGTATTAATTGGGTCTTTCTTAGCAGCATATACAGGAAAAGGAAAATCGGGTAAATTTACAGATGTATTTAAGCAATTACCTTTACCGAATTGGGATATTAGATATGATGGATTGTCTAAATATAAATTTATGAAGAAATATGTAAGAAACTTCACATTGAAACACGCCTACCGTTCAACAACTTCTATTTCTAATTTTTCTACAAACCTTGGGGCTAGGGATGCTTCAGGTAATCATTTAAGAGATGACTCGCAGAATTTTATTGCAGATAAGCAAATTCAACAAATTACAATTTCTGAACAATTCGCGCCGTTCTTAGGGGTGGATGCTACTTGGATTATTAAGAAGAATGGTTTAATTACTAAAATAGAATATAAAAAGGATAGAAGCTTAGCATTAAACATTGCTAATTCTCAAATTACAGAGATGAGAGGAAGTGAATGGGTGTTTGGTACGGGGTATAAGTTTTCAGAGGTTAAGTTGCCATTTAAGTTTATGGGTAAAGCATTAAAAAGTGATTTAAATTTCAGATTTGATTTATCTATTCGAAATAGTGTGTCAATTAGTAGAAATATTATTGAAAACACGCAACAGGCTACTTCAGGACAAAATATGTATTCTATAAAATCGTCAATTGACTATAATTTTGGGAAAAACTTAAATGTTAGATTTTATTATGATAGAGTTGTTAATACACCAATTCTTTCAACATCTTATCCAACAGCAAATACTAGAGCAGGTTTAGCACTAAGGTTTAACTTAGCACAATAAAATTGAGAATTAGTAAATTTTGCTTTTAGACTCATTAATAGATTTAACTATTCAACTAAAATGAATATAGCCGTAAATACAAGGTTTCTTTTGCCTCATAAAATGGAAGGGTTTGGTTGGTTTACGTTTGAAGTGGTAAAAAGAATAGTTGAGCAGCATCCTGAACATAATTTCTTTTTCTTTTTTGATAGACCCTTTGATTCTAAATTTATCTTTTCTGATAATGTAACACCGGTAGTGTTATATCCTCCAGCAAGACATCCTGTCTTATATAAAATATGGTTTGATTTTTCGGTGACTAGGGCGTTGAAGAAATATAAGATTGATTTGTTTTTTTCTCCGGATGGTTATTTATCTTTAAAAACTAAAGTAAAACAATTAGGAGTGATTCATGATTTGAATTTTGAACATTATCCTCAAGATTTACCAACAGCTTTAAGAAGGTATTATAAAAAGTACTTTCCATTATTTTCAAAAAAAGCAAATCATATTATTACGGTTTCGGAATTTTCAAAACAAGATATTATTAAGCAATACGGAGTTGAAGAGAATAAAATTACGGTTGCTTATAATGGGGGGAGTGATAAATTCAAACCTTTACCCATTTCTAAGCAGTTAGAAGTGAAAAAACACTATACTGATAATGTTGACTACTTTGTTTATGTTGGCGCTTTACACGCAAGAAAAAACACAGAGAGATTGCTTCAGGCTTTTAATGCTTTTAAAAGTAAAACCAATTCTAATCTTAAATTAGTAATTGTCGGTGAAAAATTATTTAAATCTGAAGAAGATACAACCGATTTTGAAAGTTTGAAATACAAGCAGGATGTAATTTTTACTGGGCATTTACCAATTCAAAACGTTGTGGAGCTTGTAGCATCAGCCAAAGGATTATTGTTGGTTTCTTATTTTGAAGGGTTTGGAATTCCATTAGTTGAAGCCATGCGTTGCGGTACACCGGTTATCACATCTAATGTAACATCATTACCTGAGGTTGTTGGTGATTGTGGGTTAATTGTAGATCCTTTTAACGTGGAAGATATTGCAAGTGCAATGGATACACTGATTAATGATGAAGAACTTCAGATTAAATTAAGAAAAAAAGGATTGGAACGTTCTAGACTATTTTCATGGCAAAGATCTTCCGAAATCATTTGGGAGCAAATAGAAAAGTTGTTGGGTCAATAAATTTAAAAAATATTTTATGCGTTATAAATTAGGTGTTGTTGTTTTGATAGCGACACTTGTTTCGTGTTCTGAAAACCATCAGGGAATTAGAGTTGAAGATTTACAATTAGTTGATTTAAGAGATACGAATAAATTGTTGGCAGGTAGTGAAATTGTGCCAAAAATAAATACTTTTAGAGTGAATCAGTTTTGGGAGTCACTCGATATTCGATCAATAACGTTGTACGTGTATTACCCAGAGGCATGCCTTACTGAACAAAGAAGAGCAGGTAAAACTACGCTTAAGAAAGATAACCATATTTTGAATGACAATATGGAACTTAATAAGTATGTATTAAAAGAGTATACAACTGAATTGGATTCAATTGATTTTGGTAAATTAAAAAATAGTATTGTAATTGGAAGATCTTTTTCTGAAGGCGGAACAGCTCATTGTTTTGATCCACACCATGGTTTTGTTTTAAAAAATGGTGTGAATAAAATAGTTGGACATATTTCTGTTTGTTTAATGTGTAGGAATTATCGAATCTATCCAAAAGCATAATGGTCAGATTTCTATGCGTCTTTTTAGGAATATTATTGTTAAGAACAAATTTCCTATCCATATGAATCAAGTGGGTAAAGCTTATAGAAAGGGGATAGAAAGTGAACTTACGTCAGAGTAAATTTATTTGTCAAATATTGTATCTGTGTTTTATATTATTTAAATAAAAAACCTCATCAGAAATAAATTCTAATGAGGTTTCAAAGTGTTTTAAAAATTATGTTTTGTTCTTATTCAAGTCGGAGTGAAAAATAGAACTTGAGCAACCGTTTGGTTGTGAAAGAATTTATTTTTTAGGACAACGAGAAGTTGAGCAAAAGATAGCTTTTTTTTAGTTTTTCGCTAAGTAATCAGCTACACCTTCATGAGTTGCAGTCATTCCTGAATCTCCTTTGTTCCAATCTGCTGGACAAACTTCTCCATTTTCTTCAACAAATTGTAAAGCATCAACCATTCTTAAAGCTTCATCAACGTTTCTACCTAAAGGTAAGTCGTTTACTACTTGGTGTCTTACAATTCCTTCTTTGTCAATTAAGAATAGTCCTCTATATGCAATCATTACATCAGATGCAGCTAAAGTACCGTTTTCATCATACGAATATTCACCAACTAATACATCAAATGCATCAGAAATAGTTTTGTTTGTATCAGCGATAATTGGATATTTAACACCTTTAATTCCACCGTCATTTTTAGCCATTTGTAACCAACCCCAGTGAGATTCTTGTGTATCTGTAGAACAAGCTACAACTTTACATCCTCTTTCTTCAAAAGCTGCTAATTTTGATTGAAAAGCGTGTAATTCTGAAGGACAAACAAAAGTAAAATCTTTTGGGTAAAAGAATAATACTACGTGATTTTTTCCAATAAACTGATCTAAAGAAAAGTTTTCAACTACTTCCATTCCATTTACTACTGCTGGTGCTGAAAATGAAGGAGCTTTTTTACCTACTAATACTGCCATAATTATATTTTGTTATTTGATTTGTATATTAAATTCTCGCACAAATTTACATAGAAAATTGATATAGATAATAATTAGTTGTCCACAAATTACATCAATTTTATTTATGTCCATATAGATATTCTTTAAGAGTATTAGATTATCTGTTTTATAGGTTTAATTCATACTTTGTTTAGTGGTTAGAAACGTATTAATTACGAATGGTGGTATTAATTGTTTAGTGATAATTGAGGTTTTATTTGGTCTGTTTTTCAGTTTGTTAGTTGTAAAGTGAAAATGGTGAATTGAAAAAATTAGTTGTTTATATTATGTTAATAACCCACTTCTACCCACTTTCTTAATTTTAGTGTAAGTATTGATTAAATAAGGGGTTTTGTAACTTTTCTAAATACTTCTCGTTCTACTGTAGACGGTAAAGTTATCAACAAACTGAATTTCGGTGGTAAAAAGTGGGGATAAATAAATATCTTTACATCTTTATAACCAATACAAAAGTTGAAATACTGTAGTTAAAAGTAAATATGGCTGGATTAGTAGGAGAATATGAATGTAAAATTGATGCTAAAGGGAGATTTCTTTTCCCTTCAGGATTGAGAAAACAATTGTCTCCATTGGCCAATGAAGTTTTTATGTTGAATAAAGGTTTTGAAAACTGTTTAACACTATACCCTATGAATGAGTGGGATAAAGTGAGTGAAAAGTTGTCAAAGTTAAATTTATTCAAACCTAAGAATAGGCAGTTTTATAGATTGTTTCATCAAGGGGCAAAACAATTAGCTTTAGACAAGGCTGGTCGAGTGTTAGTGCCAACCGACTTGATGAAAAGAATCGGATTAAAACGTGAAATCATGCTTACAGCTTATAACGACAGAATTGAGATTTGGAGTAAAGACGAATATTTAGAATTGATGGAGGGGAGTATGTCAGATTTTGCTGATTTGGCTGATGAAGTGATGGGAGAACTTAAGCCGGATAATGGATAAACAAATATATCACGTACCAGTATTGTTTCATGAATCGATTGAAGCAATGAAATTGAATGAAGGTAATGTCTTTGTAGATGTTACTTATGGAGGTGGTGGTCACTCTAAAGAGATTTTGAAAAACATTAGTGATGATTCGTTCTTAGTGGCGTTTGATCAAGATGATGATGCTTTAGATAATATTGTTGATGATGAAAAGTTAGTGTTTGTAAATGCTAATTTCCGTTTTCTAAAAAACTTCTTAAAATATCATGAGTTAGATGAGGTTGATGCAATCTTAGCTGATTTAGGTGTGTCTTCACATCAGTTTGATGAAGCTGAAAGAGGGTTTTCAATTCGTTCAACTGGGCAGTTGGATATGAGAATGAATCAAAATGCTGACTTGACTGCTTTTAAAGTGGTTAATAAGTATACCGATAAAGAGTTATATCGTGTATTTAACTCGTATGCTGATTTAAAAAATGTGGGTAAAGTAGTACCGACTATAATTACAGCAAGAAGACAAAAGGCAATTGAAACAACTGCTGATTTGGTTAATTTGATGGAGCCTTTAGTAAAAGGTAAAAAACAGAATCAATTTTTAGCTCAAATTTTTCAAGCGATTAGAATTGAGGTTAATGATGAGATGGGGGCTTTGGAAGATATGTTGGAGCAAGCTGCTCAGGTGTTGAAACCAGGAGGGAGGTTAGTTGTTATTTCATATCATTCAATTGAGGATAGGTTGGTTAAAAACTTCATTCGTTCTGGAAAGTTTGATGGAAAGGTTGAGCAAGACATGTTTGGGAATGTTGAAAAGCCATTATCGGCTGTAAATAGAAAGCCTATTGTTCCAACTTCAGACGAGAATATTAGAAATACTAGAGCGAGAAGTGCAAAAATGAGAGTGGCTACAAAAAATGGATGATAATACTTATATAGAAAATAGAGTCAAAAAATCTAAACCAAAAGCTAAGTCGACTACTAAATCAAAAAAGAAGTCGAACAGGTCAATAGTTAAGATTTTAAGTGGAGAGTTTTTGTCCGAGAAAACTTTGGTTGATAATCTACCATTTGTTGGGTTTGTTGGGGGGTTATTAATTGTTCTAATTGGTTGGGGGTATTATACCGAGTCAATAGCAAAGAAAGAGTTAAAACTAGAGAAAGAGTTGGGGGAGTTAAATTCTGAATACTTTACTTTAGGGAGTGAGTATAATAGATTAAGTCGTCAAACACAAGTGGCAAATAGATTGAAAGAATCAGGATTGATTGAAAGTATCGATCCTCCAAAAAAAATAAAAGTTAACAAGTACGTTTTTAAATAAATGTCAGAAAACAAAAACATAGCGGTAAAAGCATATATGCTTTATGTATTGATAACAGTCTTAATGATTGTTGTAGTGTTTAGGGTGATTGCTATTCAGTATGGTGATGTGGTTAAGCCTGTATTGAATTCAAATGATTCAACTGCTACATCTGTGTTAGCGGAGCGGTTAGATTCTGTCGCGCCTTTGCGCGGTAGAATTTTGACTGAAGATGGAAGTGTTTTGGTAACGTCAATACCGCTATATGATTTGCATATGGATTTAAAAGTGGTAAGTAAAGATTTGTTTGAGGATAATGTGGATTCTTTGTCTTGGTATTTGTCTCAATTGTTTCCAGAGCGTTCAAAAAGTGAATGGGAAGTTAAGTTGCGTAAAGCAAAAACGATAGAAAGTCAATACTTTAGGTTGGAAAACAAGGCGAAATATACGGTATATCAAAAAGTTAAGAATTTCCCAATTTTAAGAAAAGGAAAGTATAAAGGAGGGTTTATTGTTGAGCGTTATAGTAAGCAACATAAACCGCATGGTTTATTAGCAAGACGTACTTTAGGTTATGTTCGAGATAATAATAGTATGGTTGGTATTGAAGGGGCTTATAATGATTACTTACAAGGAGAGTATGGTACTGTCATTAAAAAGAAGGTGAATGGATCTTGGAAACCTGCGGGTGATTATATAAAAGATCCTGTAAATGGGGCAGACGTTATTACGGCTATTGATATTAATATTCAGGATGTTGCAGAAAACGAATTATTAAGACAGTTGGAGTATCAGGGTGCTAGGCATGGTTCTGTTGTGTTGATGGAGGTGGAGACTGGTTATATTAAAGCGATTGCAAATTTAACGTTAGCGGGTGATGGTCAGTATTACGAAATGTATAATCATGCTGTTGGTTCTAAAACAGTTCCTGGGTCAACATTTAAGTTGGCTACATTAATGGCGTTAATGGAGGATGGGAAGGCTGATTTAAAACAAATAGTTAACGCAAAAGGAATTTATCATTTTTATGAAGACAAGTTATCAGATTCTAATAATGGTGTTGGGTATGGGAAAATCACATTAAAACGAGCATTTGAAGTGTCTTCAAATGTAATTGCTCAAATTGCTTATGAAGCATATAAAACAGATCCTCAAAAGTTTATTGATAAGTTGAAGTCGTTTGGTTTAGGTGATGCTTTAGGTCTTGGCTTGTCAGGTGAGCCAAAACCAACATTAAGTAATGTGGATGAGGGGAGCTGGTCAGGAATATCTATTCCTTGGATGAGTATTGGGTATGAGGTGCAGCAAACACCACTTCAAACACTTGCGTTTTATAATGCAGTTGCAAATGGTGGTGAGTTTGTAAAACCTTTGTTCGTGAAGGAGATTAGAAAAGATGGGCAAGTTATTAAGAGGTTTGATAAAGAGGTAATTAAAGAGCAAATTTGCTCAAAAGAAACAATAGCCAAACTAAGGTTATGCTTAGAGGGTGTAGTTGAAAATGGAACAGCAAAAACATTGAAAAATTCAAGCTTTAGAATTGCGGGTAAAACAGGAACCGTAATTTTATCGAAGGGTGAAAGAGGGTATTCTGAAACGAGTAAATATCAAGCGTCATTTGCGGGCTATTACCCAGCAGACAATCCAAAGTATTCTTGTGTGGTAGTTGTAGCTGGTCCAACACAACAAATTTATGGGGCACAAGTTGCTGGTTCAGTTTTTAAAGAAATTGCCGATAAGGTGTATGCAAATTCTTTGCAGTACCACAAGTCATTTAATGAAACGGAAAATTCTAAATCATTACCGAAGGTAAAGCATGGCTATACTCAAGATATGAATATTGCCTTAGCTCAAATTGGTGTGAAGCATAAAAATAATGTTCCAGGACAAGATTGGGGTGTGGCAATTAAAAAGAAGAACGGGATTAACATAGATAAAAGAAGTGTTAATAAAAAAATAGTGCCAAATGTGGTCGGGATGCCTTTAAATGATGCTGTTAGTTTGTTAGAAAATTTTGGTCTACGAACAAAAATTGAAGGGCATGGGGCTGTGGTAAATCAAAATATTAAAGCAGGTAGTACATTAATAAAAGGAACACAAATAACAATTGTATTAAAATAGTGAGAAACTTACAAGACATATTATACAAATCAGGAATGACTGAGGTTCACGGATCGTTAGATAAGAACGTGAATAACATTAATTTTGATTCAAGACAGGTTGATAATGGCGACATTTTTGTAGCTGTAAAAGGTTTTGTTTCTGATGGTCATTTCTTTATTGAAAAAGCGATTGATTTAGGGGCGTCTACAGTTGTGTGTGAAGATTTACCTACAAAATTGAATAATAGAGTTACATATGTAGTAGTTCCTGATTCTTCTTTTGCATTGGCGATAATGGCTTCTAATTATTATGATAATCCTTCTAAAGAAATCAATTTAATTGGAATTACTGGAACGAATGGTAAAACAACAACGTGTACTTTATTACATGATTTGTTTACTGATTTAGGATACTCTGCTGGACTATTATCTACAGTTGTTAATAAAATTGATAGTACTGAGATTCCTTCTACACATACTACACCAAATCCAATGGCTTTAAATGAGTTGTTAAGAAAGATGGTGAATGCCGGTTGTGAATATTGTTTTATGGAAGTAAGTTCTCATGCGATTCATCAAAATCGTATTACAGGGTTAGATTTTAATTTGGCAGGGTTTACAAACATTACTCACGATCATTTAGATTACCATAATACATTTAAAGAGTACATCAATGCAAAGAAGAAATTCTTTGATGATTTATCAAAAGATGCGGTTGTCATTACAAATTCTGATGATAAAAATGGTTTAGTAATGACTCAAAATTCTAAAGCTACGATTAAATCATACGCTTTAAAATCAATGGCTGACTATAAGGTAAAGGTGATAGAGAATTCGTTTTCGGGATTGGTACTTAGTTTTAATAATCAAGAAGTTTATACGTCATTAATTGGTGGGTTTAATGCGTATAATTTAAACTTAGTGTATGCAATAGCAACAGAATTGGAATTAGATAGAATGGAGATTTTAACTTCAATTTCTAAATTGAAATCTGTTGATGGTCGTTTTCAACATTTTAAATCGGATAAAAACATTGTAGTTATAGTAGATTATGCACACACACCTGATGCATTGAAAAATGTACTAGGGACAATTGATGATGTAAGAACCAAAAATGAAACTGTAATTACTGTTGTTGGTTGTGGAGGGGATAGAGATAGAACAAAACGTCCCGTGATGGCAGAAATTGCTGCTAAAAATAGTGACAAAACAATTTTGACTTCTGACAATCCAAGAACGGAAAACCCAGATGAAATTATTAAAGATATGCAAGTGGGAATTCCTGCTGAAAGATCGGCAAGAGTGATGTCTATTACGGATAGAACTGAAGCAATAAAAGTTGCCTGCGCATTAGCAGTGGAGGGAGATATTATTCTTATTGCTGGTAAAGGGCATGAAAAATACCAAGATATAAATGGTGTAAAAGCACCATTTGATGATTATAAAATAGTTGAACAATCACTTAAAAACCTTAATAAATAATGTTATACTATCTTTTTACATATTTAAATGAATTAGGAATGCCAGGAGCTGGTGTGTTTGAATTCGTATCATTTAGAGCTGCAATGGCTATTATTGCTTCCTTGTTAATCTCATTAGTATTTGGTAACAGAATAATCAACTTGTTGCGTAAAAAACAAATGGGTGAAATTGTTAGAGATTTAGGTCTTCAAGGACAAATTGAAAAACAAGGGACACCTACTATGGGTGGGTTAATTATAATTGCTTCAATTGTAATTCCAACGCTGCTATTTGCTAAGTTGGATAATATTTATGTAATTGTAATGTTGTTGTCAACAATTCTATTGGGAACGATTGGTTTTATTGATGATTACATTAAAGTATTCAAAAAGAATAAAGACGGATTAGCAGGTAGATTCAAAATAGTGGGTCAAGTGTTTGTTGGGTTGTTAGTAGGTTCAATTTTATACTTTCATCCAGATGTTAAAGTGCATGAAGCTGTAGCTGAAAACGCAGTCATAGAAAACTCTATTGATGTTACTGATAAGCATAAAGCAGTAGAAGGTAAAAAGTGGGTGGAAGTAAAAGATATGACAACTACAATTCCGTTTGTTAAAGGGAATGAAGTGAATTACAAAAATATTTTCGGTGACAATATGGGGTGGTTGATTTTTATTCCAATGGTAATATTTGTTGTTGTAGCAATTTCAAATGGTGCTAATATGACGGATGGTTTAGATGGTTTAGCTACCGGTACTTCTGCGATAATTGGATTAGCCTTAGCGATCTTTGCTTACGTTTCTGGTAATATAAATTTTGCTGACTATTTAGATGTCATGTACATTCCTTATTCATCAGAATTAGTAATATTTATTGGTGCTTTTGTGGGGGCTACGGTTGGGTTTTTATGGCACAATTCATATCCAGCAAAAGTGTTTATGGGTGATACTGGAAGTTTAGCTATTGGAGGAATTATAGCCGTGTTTGCAATCGTTATTCGTAAGGAATTGTTGATTCCAGTTTTATGTGGGGTTTTTATTGCTGAAAACTTTTCTGTTGTATTACAGGTTGGGTGGTTTAAGTACACAAAGAAAAAGTTTGGAGAAGGAAGACGTATTTTTAAAATGGCACCGCTTCACCATCATTATCAAAAATTAGGAATGCATGAAGCTAAAATTGTTTCAAGGTTTTGGATTGTAGGAATTCTATTAGCAATCATAACTATTGTAACTCTGAAGTTAAGGTAGTAGGAAATGTCAGTTCGAGTGATTCCATTTTTGGAATAGTATCGAGAACAGAATGGGCACTAAAAAACAAAGTTTAAAATATAAATAATTATCAAACAATTCAATAACATAACTATTCTTGGAGCTGGCGAAAGCGGAGTTGGTTCAGCACTTTTGGCGCAAGCTAAGGGGATAGAAGTATTTGTGTCAGATTTTGGTGAAATTAAACCATCATTCCAACAGGAGTTAGAAGATAATAACATTGAGTTTGAGCAAGAGAAACATACTGAGGATAAAATTTTATCAGCTGACTTAATTATTAAGAGTCCAGGTATTCCAGGAATAGCGCCAATAGTATTGAAAGCGTTAGCTAAAGGAGTAAAAGTAATAAGCGAAATTGAATTTGCTGGATATTACACAAACGCAAAAATGATAAGTATTACGGGTAGTAATGGAAAAACGACTACTACCTTGATGATTCATCATATTTTAAAAAATGCTGGAGTAAATGCATCATTAGCGGGCAATATAGGGCAGTCTTTAGCAAGACAAGTGGTAGAGGATACTACTGATGTTTATGTCTTAGAATTAAGTTCATTCCAATTAGATGGTATGTTTGAATTTAAAGCAGATATCGCTATTTTATTAAATATCACACCAGATCATTTAGACCGTTATGAGTACAATATGCAAAATTATACCGATTCTAAGTTTAGAGTAATTCAAAACTTAACTGAAGCGGACCATTTCATTTATAATGCAGATGATAAAATCATTTTAAACGAAATAGAAAAGAGAGAAATAAAAGCGAAATTACTACCGTTCTCAATCGAAAAAACTGAGAATATGGTAGCATTTATAAATAACAACAACCAAAACCAATCTGATGTAAATCAGATAAATATTAACCTAAAACCAAAATTAATTATGTCGATTCACGATTTAGCCTTAAAGGGAAAACACAATGTTCAAAATTCATTAGCTTCTGGTATTACAGCCAAGATTTTAGAAATTAGAAATGAGTCAGTAAGAGATAGTCTTTCTGATTTTAAAAATGTAGAGCACAGATTAGAATTTGTAGCTAAAGTAAATGGAATTGAATTTATCAATGATTCAAAAGCAACAAATGTAAACTCTACATGGTATGCTTTAGAGAGTATGGAGCAAAAAACAGTATGGATTGTTGGTGGAGTTGACAAGGGGAATGATTATGATTCTTTACTTGAATTAGTTCAAGATAATGTATCAGCAATTGTTTGTTTAGGAAATGATAATGATAAAATTATTGAAACGTTTTCCGATATAGTTGATGAAATTGTAGAAACTAATTCTGCTTATGAAGCTGTGGCAAACGCTTACCGTTTGGCTAAAAAAGAGCAAACTGTTCTATTGTCACCAGCTTGTGCATCATTTGACTTATTCGAAAGTTATGAAGATAGAGGGAAACAGTTCAAAAGAGCTGTAAGGAATCTTTAGTAAATAGGGTGGTTTGAAATCAACTTAATAGTAACTAACGCTAGTTTTAAGAACTAGTTATCAATACTGATAAAATGAATAAAGTAGAAAAAAAAATAGAGAATGCTTTACTTAATGCTAGAAAACAATCTCTCGAAAATATACATAAAACAGTGTTTAGCAGAGAAGTTATAGCTGAAATTGATGGAGTTAAATTTGTTAATGATGCGCAGTCTATGGATATGGATTGGGCAATTGAAACGATTGAAAACTCTGATAAGCCAATTATTTGGATTTTAGGAGAAACTAAAGAATCACTTGATTATAATTGGTTAAAGACGTTCTTAAAAGGAAAGGTAGAGGCTATTGTAAGTTATGGTGATTTTTCTAAGGAGCACAAATATAAAATGGAAGCTTTAGTGCCGTTTTATAGTCAGCATGACAATCTAGAAAATGCATTTAATAGAACTTGGGCGGTTGCAATTCCAAAATTTACTATTGTGTTTTCTCCAGCGTGTTCTGATGAAGCTATTTGGAATACTCCAGAGGAAAGAGGAATGTTTTTCAACAAACTAATTGAAACGATAAAATAATTTTCGCACAAAATACAATTGAAGTTTACAATATGTAAGCACGTTTAAAAAAAATGAATAACATTTTCACATATCTAAAAGGAGATAAAAATATCTGGATAATTGCCATTTTATTGGGGATTATCTCAGTAGTTTCCGTGTTTAGTTTTATTCCGATACTTGTTAAGGTAAAGGGGTTAAGTTATACGTATTTGTTTTTTAAGCATACAATTTTATTGTTAATGGGGTTCGGTATTATGTATTTTGTACATAGAGTTCCGTTTAAAATTATTTCAAAATTGTCAAAAGTTGCATTCTATCTATCCATTATTTTATTGGTTTTAACAATGATGATAGGGCAGAGTGTAAATGGGGCGGACAGATGGTTAAAAATACCTTTAATACCATTCTCGTTTCAAACTTCAGATTTTGCAAAGATCGCTTTAGTCCTTTTTGTAGCTAAGCAATTGATAAAGCGTAAAAAAGACTTTGGAGATTTTAAGATTGTGTCAAGGTATATCTTGTTACCAATTGCTTTGTCCATGTTTTTAATTTTGCCCTCAAATTTATCCACGGCTATTTTGATTGGGTTAATTGCATTTGTATTATTAATCTTAGGTAGTTTTCCTTGGAAGTGGATTGGGGTGTCTGTTGGTGGTGCGGTACTATTGTTTGTTATGTTATTACAAATTGCAAAAGTAGTACCTGATGTTTTGCCAAGGGTAGAAACTTGGCGAATGAGAATTGTAAGGATGGCAGATGACAATCCAGATCCACAAGAACAAATGCAGATTAATAATTCTTTAACAGCGATTAAAAATGGAGGTGGTTTTCTCCCGAAAGGTCCTGGGAATGGAGAGTTAAAAAGGTATATTCCTGAAGCGTATGCAGATTTTTATTTTGCAGCACTAACTGAGGAGTTTGGATTGTATGGTGTGTTAACAATAATTGGGTTATACTCTATGTTGTTTTTAAGAATAATTAAGGTAGGATTGAAATCGAAAGATGAATATGCTACGCTTGTAGCTATTGGTATTGGTGCTACAATTATGTTTCCGGCTTTAATTAACATGATGGTGAGTACTAAATTGATGCCAGTGACAGGGCAAAATATGCCCTTATTAAGTATGGGGGGGACTTCTGCTTGGTTTACATGTATTGCTTTTGGAATTGTATTGAGTATTAGTAGAGAAAATGACAAGCAAGGTATAAGAGGTAAAACAGTTTAAGAATAGTAAACAACCATAAAATTACGGTATGTCTAAAGATTTAAATAAAATAATAATTTCTGGAGGAGGATCAGGTGGTCACATCTTTCCTGCTGTTGCTATTGCTAATATAATAAAAAAAAAACATCCAAATTCAGACATTCTTTTTGTTGGTGCAGAAGGTAAGATGGAGATGGAAAAAGTACCTCAAGCTGGCTATAAAATTATTGGACTACCAATTAGAGGAATTCAAAGAAAGTTAACATTAAAAAATTTATTAGTTCCTTTTAAGCTTATTTCAAGTTTATGGAAAGCGCGAAATATAATTAAAGAATTTAAGCCAGATATTGCAATTGGGGTAGGTGGTTACGCCAGTGCAGCTACGTTAAAAATGGCGGCTATAGCCAAAGTGCCAACTTTAGTTCAAGAACAAAATTCATTTCCTGGAATTACGAATAAATGGCTAGCTAAAGATGCTAAAAAGATATGCGTAGCTTATGATGGGTTGGATCGTTTTTTTCCTAAATCAAAGTTAGTAAAAACAGGAAATCCTGTTAGAGATGAGGTGGTTCAAATTGAGGGTAAAAGAGATCAGGCGTTTGAGTTTTTTGGATTAGATAAGACAAAAAAAACAATTTTAGTTATTGGTGGAAGTTTAGGTGCGGGAACAATTAATATAAGTTTTAAAGAAAATATAACTCAATTAATTGAGAATGATATTCAAGTGATATGGCAATGTGGAAAGGGGTATATTAAGAATTTATCTACTTTCAATAACAAGTTGAACTCAAAATTGGTTTATTTAAGTGATTTTATTTATAAAATGGATTTAGCATATGCGGCAGCTGATGTAATCGTTTCCAGAGCAGGAGCAATGTCAATTTCAGAATTGTGCTTAATTAGTAAACCTACAATTTTGGTGCCTTCTCCAAATGTAAGTGAGGATCATCAAACAAAAAACGCAATGGCCTTGGTACGTGAAAATGCTGCTGTGTTGATTAGAGATAATGAAGCAAAAGAAAAATTAATTAATCAAGTGATCGAACTGGTTATTGATAATGAAACTAAACATAATTTATCTTCAAATATTAGAAAATTGGGTATTTCTGATGCTGCAGATAGAATATTGAAAGAAATTGAAAGTATAGTATAAAAACAGAGTTAAAATGAAATTCAACCAAATACATACAGTTTATTTTATCGGAATTGGCGGAATTGGAATGTCTGCGATTGCACGATTTTTTAATAGTCAGGGTAAAAAGGTGATGGGTTATGATAAGACTGAGACAGTTTTAACCAAAACCTTATCGGATGAAGGTGTTGAAATACATTATACAGATCTAGGTAAGTCTATATTGGGTACATTAAATCAAGAAGAAACTTTAGTTATTTATACACCTGCAATTCCTTCGAGTCATGGAGAGTACAATGCATTGGATAATGCTGGATTTAATATTATAAAACGAGCAAAGGCTTTAGGTATAATATCAGAAGAGAAAGAGACATATGCTGTTGCGGGAACGCATGGTAAAACAACTACGAGTTCAATATTAGCACATGTATTATATGAAACTGAACAGTCTTGTAATGCGTTTATCGGAGGGATTACGACAAACTATAAATCAAATTGTTTAATTAATGAGTCGTCTCATAAAGTGGTTGTAGAGGCTGATGAGTTTGACCGGTCATTCTTACAATTATCGCCAGATTATACCATTATTACTTCAATGGATGCGGATCATTTGGATATTTATGGGGAAGAAGATGAACTTAAAAAATCATTTGTTGAATTTATTGAAAAAACGAGTTCTTTGGGAATTATTTTTGCACAGGCTAGTTTAGATCTTAGTTTGTATAACGGTAAAACACAAATATTAACTTATGGTTTTAATGTGTCTTCAAATTGGAAGGGACAAAACTTAAGATATGTTGATGGTCAATTATTTTTTGACATTAACAATAAAGGGGATATTTATGAAGATGTTCAATTTGGATTACCAGGTAAGCATAATGCTGAAAATGCATTAGCTGTATTCGGGATGTTGATTGAAATTGGAATAAGTGAGGATGATATCAGAGAATCCTTTAAAACTTATTTAGGTGTCAAAAGAAGGTTTGAATACCATATTCGGAGAGAGGATTTAGTGATTGTTGATGACTATGCGCATCATCCTCAGGAGTTAACAGCCTTTTTAAGTTCTGTGAAAGAAATATATCCTAGTAAAAAAATAACGGCGATATTTCAGCCTCATTTGTTTAGTCGTACAAAAGATTTTATGAATGAATTTGCAACAGCGTTAGCATTAGCTGATAAATTATATTTGTTAGATATTTATCCAGCAAGGGAATTACCAATGGAAGGCGTAACAAGTGATGTGTTATTGGAAAAGGTAAATTTAACAGATAAACAAATGTCTACCAAAGCAACTATTGTTTCAGATTTAAAAGAATCTGACCATGAGATAATTGTGATAGTAGGAGCTGGTGATATTGATACATGTATAAATCCAATTGTGAAAAGTTATGAATAGTTGGCTTAAAAATATATTATGGTTAGGCTTTGTTGTCCTCATTTTTGTCGTGATGAGTTTCATCAATTCTTCTAAAAATAGCCAAATACTTGGTTTGCCAGATGTGAAAATTAATGTATTTGAGGATCAGTTGTTCTTAACTGAGGATGATATTTTAAATCGCTTAAAGAATCAAGGTTTAGTGCATGCGAATATGATATTTTCAGAAGTTGATATTAATGAAATTGAACAATTTTTGGAGGGGATGAATGAAGTGAAGAACGTAAAAGTTTTTATTAATTCAGGTGATTTTTGGGAAATTAAAATTGAATTAAAGCAAGCTATTGCCAGGTTGTTTAATTTAGATGGCTCAAGTTGTTATTTAGATAAGGAAGGGAATCTTTTACCAATTTCAACTAATTATTCTGCACATGTGGTAACGGTTAATGGATATATTAACGAAACTGATTTTACAAAGAATGTTCAGACGGTTATTAACAATGACAGTTTAAGAACTATTGAAATTATTGATGATTTGTATTCTATTTCGGACTATGTTTGTTTAAATAACTTTTTGTCTGCACAAATAACGCACATTTATATCAATGCAAATAAAGAATTCGAGTTGATTCCAAGAGTAGGAAATCAACGTATTTTGTTTGGTAAAGCAGAAAACATTGCAGGAAAGTTTAAAAAGTTAGAAGTGTTTTATAAGGAAGGTATTACAAATGCCGGATGGAATAAATACGATACAATAAATATTACGTATAAAAACCAAGTGGTTTGTTCAAAAAGATAAATGAATATGTCTGAAGAAAGAAAAAATATTAATGTAGTAGTTGGGTTGGACATTGGTACAACTAAAATTGCTTGTTTTATTGGTAGAGAGACAGAGCATGAAAAGCTTGAGATTCTTTCAATGGGTAGAGCTGAAAGTATTGGTGTGACACGTGGTGTTGTTGCAAATCTTGAACAAACTGTAAATTCAATCAAAAAAGCTGTACAAGAAGCGGAAGATAGATTGGAAGGAGACTTGGTCATAAAATCTGTGAATGTTGGTATTGCAGGTCAACATATTGGAAGTATCCAACATAGAGGGATGATAATGCGTGACAACTTAGATACTGAAGTTTGTCAAGCAGATTTAGATAAATTAATTGAAGACGCTCTTAAGTTAAGCGTTCAACCAGGTGATGAAATTATTCATGTATTACCTCAAGAATGGATTATTGATGGAGAACCTGGAATTAAAAATCCAGTAGGGCATGCAGGAATGAAAGTGGAAGCTAATTTACATGTTATTACAGGTAATGTAGTGTCTGCTAAAAACATTAATAAATGTGTTGAAACTGTAGGGTTATCAATCAGCCAAATGGTGTTAGAGCCATTAGCATCTTCTGAAGCTGTTTTGTCTCATGAAGAAAAAGAAAGTGGAGTTGTTTTAGTTGATATAGGTGGTGGTACAACAGATGTTGCTATTTTCCATGATGATGTAATTAAACATACGGCTGTTATTCCTTTTGGAGGAAATGTAATTACGGATGATATTAAACAAGGGTGTTCAATCTTGAAAAAGAATGCGGAACAACTTAAAGTTAAATTTGGTTCTGCTTTACAAAGCGAAAGTCAAGATAACGAAATCGTTTGTATTCCAAGTCCAAGAGGTAGAGCGCCAAAAGAAATTTCTATTAAAAATTTAGCTGGCATTATTCAAGCAAGGGTAGAAGAGATTATTGAACATGTACATTATGAGATTAAAAATTCAGGATGTGAAAAAGACTTAACGTGTGGGATTGTTATTACAGGTGGTGGTGCTCAATTAAATCACATTACTCAATTATTTGAATTCATTACAGGGATGGATACTAGAATTGGATACCCAAATGAACATTTAGCATCTTCAACTAAAATTGAAGGACTAACTAGCCCAATTTACTCAACCGGTATTGGACTTGTATTGAAAGGTATTGAATTTGATAAAGCAAATGCAGCTAAAATTGCCGTTTTAAAAAAATTGAATCCTGAAGTTGAGAAAGAAACGATTGTTAAAGGACATTCTGAAGGTAAACTCAAAGGAAAGTTTTTTTCAAACGTATTTGATAAAGCTAAAGAATGGTTTGAAGAAGAAGACTAATTCAAACAAATTAAATAAACTAAATACGACTTATTTATTAAGTTATTAAAATATTAACAACAAACCAAGTACTAAGTACTATAAGTGGCACACGGTGGTAACAACAAGTGAGGCAAGCGTACTAAGAACTTATAAAAACCAAAATAGATATGGAATTTGATATGCAAAAAGACCAATCATCAATCATCAAGGTAATTGGTGTAGGTGGCGGAGGAGGAAATGCCGTAACACACATGTATAATGAAGGTATCAAAGGAGTTGATTTCATCATTTGTAACACTGATCAACAAGCACTAGACGTGTCTACTGTACCACATAAAATTCAATTAGGTGCAAGCTTAACTGAAGGTAGAGGTGCAGGAGCTATTCCTGAAATTGGAAAAAATGCTGCTATTGAAAATATAGATGAAATTAAAGAGCTTTTAGGTGTAAGTACTAAAATGGTATTTATTACTGCTGGAATGGGTGGTGGAACAGGAACTGGTGCTGCGCCTGTTATTGCTAAAGTCGCTAAAGATATGGGGATTTTAACTGTCGGTATTGTGACGGTTCCTTTTAGTTTTGAAGGTAAAAAAAGAAAATTACAAGCTGAGAATGGGTTAGATACTTTAAGAAGTTGTGTAGATACATTACTTGTAATTAATAATGACAGATTACGTGAAATGTTTGGTAACTTAACATTGGGTAACGCCTTTGCAAAAGCTGATAATGTATTAGCAACAGCAGCGAAAGGTATTGCTGAAGTAATTTCTGTAACAGGAATTATTAATGTTGATTTTAATGACGTTAATACAGTAATGAAAGATAGTGGTGCTGCAATTATGGGGTCTGCAACTGCTGAGGGTGAAACGAGAGCAATTGACTGTGTAACTAACGCACTATCTTCTCCATTGTTAAATGATAATAATATTGAAGGAGCAAGGTTTGTATTGTTAAACTTAACATACGGAGATAAAGAAATTTCAATGGATGAAATGGGTGAAATCACTGATTACATTCAAGAGGCTGCAGGATCTACTGCTGATGTTATTTTTGGACATGCGTATGATGAAACGTTAGGAGATGCTATAAATGTAACATTAATTGCTACAGGTTTTCATTCAGTTCCAATTACAGGTTTTGAAAAAGAAGCTGAACAAACTGTTCATACATTAGGAGCAACTAAAGTAACAGCTGTTGAAGCTCCGATTGAAACTCCAACTCAAACGCCTCCAGTTAACTCTTGGAATCAGGTTTCGGAAAAAGCAGAGGTACCAAGAGAAGAAATAATTGAAGAGACTGAGATTTTTATAAAAGATAAAGCAGAAGTTCAACCACAAGCTGAAATCTCATGGGATTTTAATGATTCGTCTAAGCAAGTGACGAAAGAAGTTGTTGCTGAAACAAAAGAAGAGGTTGTAAGACATTATTTGTCTGATGACGCTGAAGAAATTGTAGAGTTAGAAAATAATGTTGCTAAAACGGTATTATCGCCTAATGAGCAAAAACAAAGGTCGGCTGAAAGAATGGAAAGAATCCAATCTTATACGTCTAAAATGAAAACCTCTAACGGAATTGCTGATTTAGAAAATGAGCCAGCTTATAAAAGAAGAGATATAAAATTTGAAGATGTTGAACATTCTTCAGAAAATAACCGTTCTCGTTATTCAGTTAATGAATCAAACGAAAATGGGCAATCAAAAATTGGATTGAAAACAAACAATTCATTTTTACACGATAATGTAGATTAATCTATTTTATTACATATCAATTTTTAAAAACGAGCGGTTCAATTTTGAACCGCTCGTTTTTATTTGTAACACTTATCGGATTCAATTATCATTGATTCACTATATTTGACTTAAATTTAAGTATTATGAATAGTAATTGGCCTTATATAATTTTTGGAATAGTAATGTTACATTTGATAATAGGTTTTGGATATTTGTTTTACAAAATGAACAAGAAAAAATAATTAGCATGACAACAAAAGACTACATTGATCAATTAGAGGAAGATAGAAAAGTACCTTTTCAAAAACTAATGACCATAATATCAAAAAATTTACCTAAAGGCTTTGAAGCTGATTTTATGTATAAAATGCCTGCTTTTGTTGTGCCTAAAAGTTTATATCCTAATGGATATCATTGTTCTCCAGAATTAGCGTTGCCGTTTATTAATTTGGCGTCTCAAAAAAACTTTATAGCTTTATATCATATGGGGTTATATGCTGACGCTGAGTTATACGATTGGTTCATCACTGAATACCCTAAGCATTGTAAGTATAAATTAGATATGGGCAAAAGCTGTATTCGATTTAAAAAAATGGAAGATATTCCTTATGACTTAATTGCTGAATTACTTCAAAAAATGAAGGCTAAAGATTGGATTGAATTGTACGAAAAATCATTTTTGAAAAAGTAAACTTTAAACCCGTTAGATCTTAATAGTTAGTTTATTGAATAGGTTAGTGTGATTTCAAAACTTAATTCTTATTATTGTCAAACAATTGATAAATAATATATTATCTCAGAGTCAGACGAAATAAAAGAATTAAGATTAAAGGCAGATTACTTAGATGTAATTAGTGCTTTTGCGAATCAATTGTTAGAATTTAAAACGGTTGATGAAGTATTGTGGGGGATTACTAAATATGTAATAGCCAAACTAAATTATGAAGATTGTATCGTTTATTTATTTGATAATGATTTAGACTGTTTTGTTCAAAGGTCGGCGCATGGGCCTAAAAATGTGAAAAATTGTGAAATTTCCAATAAAATTCAATTAAAATTTGGAGAAGGAATTTGTGGAGATGTTGCTGCCAAAGGTGTTGGTGAAATCGTTAATGATACGACATTAGATGCTAGATATATTGCAGATGATAATGAAAGATTGTCGGAAATTACAGTTCCAATAAGTGTTGATGGTAATGTGGTGGGAATTATTGACTCAGAGCATAGATTAAAGAATTATTATTCAAGTCAAGATTTAAAAATTTTAGTAGCAATTGCTTCAATGGTGTCAACAAAATTAAGTCATCTTTTTTCTTTCAATGAATTACAACTAAGAAATGAAAATTTGGAGCAAATTGTTTTAAAAAAGACACAAAAATTACATGACCATATTGACGAACTTGAGCATTCAAATGAAGAGATTCAAAAACAGAATATCGAAAATAAGACGTTGCTAAATGAGGTTCATCACCGAGTGAAAAACAATTTACAAGTAGTTTCTAGTTTAATTAATTTACACTCTGAAAAGTGTGAAAATGAAAAAGATAAAGCTATTTTCACGAATTGTAAAGATCGAATTATAGCTATGTCAATTATACATGAACAATTATATAAAAAGGAAAATCTATCATCTATAAAGTTGTCAAGTTATTTAGAGGAGATATGCTATACACTGTCTATAGCTTATAATATACAGTCCAAAATTCAATTCAATTTGTCTATACAAGAAGTATCTCTTAATTTGGAAAGGACAATTCCATTTGGATTAATTTTAAATGAGTTATTAGTAAATGCTATTAAGTATGCTTACCCAAGTACGAATGGCAGTATTGATATAACAATTACCGAAATTAATGGTTATGTGAAAATTGTTGTTGCCGATTATGGAGTAGGTTTCGATTTAAATAAAAAAACAGACTCGTTAGGTAATGAACTAGTTGAAACACTTATAGATCAGCTAGATGGTGAGCTAAATATTGTCTCAAATGATAATGGTACTGTTTGTACTATTTTATTTAAAGCTTAAATAATTAATTTACCCTTCCTGACTATTGTCAAAGTATCTATCAAATGAGGGTGAATATATTACTTCATTAAAAACCATAAGTTCGCCCGAATTACTTTAACCTTTCATTAATGTGGCTTCTCAAAAATAAGTATTACATTATATCATATGTGGATTTTTGCTAATAGAGAATTATATGATTGGAGTGTTGCCGAGTATTCAAAATATTTTAAATATAAATTTGATCTAGGATGAAGTTGTATTTGTTTTAAAAAAAATGGGAGATAATCCGTATGATCTAATAGGGAAATGGCTACCCAAAATAGGATTGAGTTATATGAAAAAATAATTTATAAAGTAATAAGCCTTATCTTTAGTGTTTTAATAGTAAGGTTTGTCGAGTGAAATGTGATGATGTCATAATTTATTCGTTAAATTGTTAATATACTCATAATAATTAAATGATACCGTCTTCAAAAAAAAATAGGGAACTGGAACTAAAAGCTGTTTACTTGGATGTGATTAGTGTGTTTTCAAATCAATTGTTGGAATTTAAAACTGTTGAAGAGGTATTATGGGCTATTACTAAATATGCTGTAACGAAATTAAATTATGAAGATTGTGTCGTTTATTTATATGACGATAACTTAAATTGTTTTATCCAAAGAGCAGCGCATGGCCCGATAAATCCTAAGGATTTTGAAATGTCACATAGGGTTGTGTTAAGAACAGGTGAAGGGATTTGTGGTAGTGTAGCAGCTAGTGGAATTGCAGAGATCATCAATGACACGACTTTAGATGAAAGGTATGTAATAGACGATATAGAAAGGTTATCAGAAATAACGGTTCCAATTATTTTGAAGGGTAAGGTGATAGGGATTATCGATTCTGAGAGTCAACATAAAAGTTATTATTCAAAACAAGACTTAAATATTTTGGAAACTATTTCTTCAATGATGTCAACTAAACTTGGACAATTATTTGCTTTTAAAGAATTAAGAGTGAAAAATGATGGCTTAACTCAAAGTGTTTTGAATAAAACAATAAAGTTAGAAAATTATATTGTTCAGCTTGAGAATTCATATGAAGAAATCCAAAAGCAAAATCTTGAGATCAAAACGCTACTAAGTGAAGTTCATCACAGAGTGAAAAACAACTTACAAGTGGTCTCTAGTTTAATGAATTTACATGCTGAAAGGTGTGAAAGTGAAAAAGATAAAATAATTTTTTCTAATTGTAAAGACCGTGTTTTTGCTATGTCCATTATTCACGAGCAATTGTACAAAAAAGAAAATTTATCAGCAATTAGCTTGTCAAGTTATTTAGAGGAAATATGTTCTACATTGTCTATTGCTTATGATATTCAAAATAATATAAAGTTTAATTTATCGATTCAAGAAATCTCTTTGAATTTAGAAAGAACTATTCCGTTTGGCTTAATTTTAAATGAATTATTGGTGAATGCTATCAAATATGCATATCCAGATAAAAAAGGAAACATTGATATTACAATTACTGAGAGTGATAATTTAATTAAAATTGTAGTTGCGGATTTTGGAATTGGCTTTGATTTAAATAAAAATACAGATTCCTTGGGTAATGAATTGGTAGAAACATTGATTGATCAATTGGATGGTGAGTTGAATATTGTCTCAAATAATAAAGGTACAATTTGTACGATTTTATTTAACTCATGATATTATCATTTTAAGTATTATGAATATAGAATATCGAAAAATAAAACCAACAGATAATCTGGCTTTAGCACATGTGATTAAAAGCGTATTGACTCAACAGGGGAATAATGTGGATGGCACTGTGTTTACTGATTCTGCTACAGATATGATGTTTAATGGTTATCAAACTAAGACTTCAGTATATTATGTAGTTTTAATAGATAATGTTTTGATGGGAGGTTGCGGTGTAGCACAGTTAGATGGGGAACCAGAATCAAATTGTGAATTACAGCGTTTGTTCCTTTCAAAAGAGGCTAGAGGAAAAGGAATTGGACAACGATTAATGGAAAAATGTATTGATTTTGCTAAAGAAGAAAATTATACTTTAATGTATTTAGAAACCTTTCCTAATATGAAAGAAGCATTAGGTTTGTATAAAAAAAATGGCTTTCAATTAATAGATAAGGCAATGGGTAAAACAGGTCATTTTTATTGTACAACTAGAATGACTAAAGTGTTATAATATTCAAACGTAATTAAAAATTCGTAATTCGTAATTAATTAGTTCGTATTTAATTACATTTGTACTCAATGAAAGGACTTAGACAAGTATTCAAATTAGCATTTAGTCAAAAAAAATCGGCTTATTTAACAATTGTAAGCAACTTATTTTACGTTATTTTTAATTTGATTTCTTTAGTGATGTTTATACCATTTCTAAAATTAGTATTCAATCCTGAAACGGTAGACGGTGTTGCTGTTAAATTGTTAGAACCAGATTGGGAAGCTAAAAAAGATATATTCGTATATTTTTCTGATTACTACAATTATTTAATGCAAAGCTTTATTGATAGTAATGGTAAAGTCGGGGCACTTACTTTTATTTGTATTACTGTTTTAATTGCGTTCTTTTTGAAAAATGTATTTAGATACGGAGCTGTATTTCATCAGTCTTATTTGCGCATGGCTGTAGTTAGAGATTTAAGAAAGAACTTGTTTTCAAAAGCGGTTAGTTTACCATTGGCTTATCATTCTGAAGAAAAAAAGGGGGATTTATTGTCTAGAATGACTTCTGATTTGAATGAAATTGAAATTGCATTAGTGTTTGTTTTAGAATTAATTTTTAGAGAACCTATTGCAATTACAATCAGTTTAAGTTTCTTATATTATATTAGTCCTCAATTGACGTTGTTCTCTTTAATTTTAATACCTGTTAGTGGTCTAATAATTTCTAAAATTGGTAAAAGTTTAAAAAAGACATCTAATCAAAGTCAAGAACAAATGGGGACGTTGTTGTCTAGAATTGAGGAATCAATTGGAGGGGTTAGAATAATTAAAGCATTTGGAGCTGAAAAAGAAAGTGTTGATAAATTCAGTGCTGATAATTTTAAACACCAAGCGTTAGCTACAAGTACATTTCGAAGACGAGATTTGGCATCACCATTAAATGAATTTTTCTCTGCTATGGTGTTGATGGGGATTGTGTGGTATGGTGGTAAATTAATTTTAGAGTCAGTTGACAATGGAAGTTTAAGTCAGTTAGATGGTGAAGATTTCATTACATTTATTGTTGTGTTTTCTCAATTGTTACGTCCAATAAGTAATGTTGCCAAAGGGCTGTCTGCATTAAATAAAGCAGAAGCATCTTTAGATAGAGTAAATCACATTTTAGACATTGAAGAATCAATTGTTGACCCTGTTAATCCAGTTGTTAAAACTGAATTTGAATCAGGTGTCCATTTTAAGAATGTATCATTTGCGTATAATGACGCGAAAGTTTTAAATGACATTAGTTTCTCCATAAAAAAAGGGCAAACAGTGGCGTTGGTTGGTGAGTCTGGAAGTGGTAAATCAACTATTTCAGATTTGATCCCACGTTTTTATGACGTAACAGAGGGGAGTATTAATATTGATGACACTAATATTAAAGATTTATCTAAAAAAGACCTAAGACACTTTATAAGTATTGTAACACAGGAATCTATTTTGTTTAATGATACGGTAGAGAATAATATTAAATTTGGTAATCCGAATGCGACTACTGAACAAGTGGTGGAGGCCGCAAAAATTGCTAATGCACATGACTTTATTTTAGAATTAGATAATAGTTATGCAGCTAATATTGGAGACAGAGGTAATAAATTATCAGGTGGTCAAAAACAAAGGGTAAGTATTGCGAGAGCCATTTTATCTCAAGCTCCTATCATGATTTTAGATGAAGCTACTTCAGCTTTAGATACCGAATCTGAAAAAGTAGTTCAAAATGCCTTAGATAACTTAATGAAGAATAGAACCTCATTAGTAATTGCGCATAGGTTAAGTACAATTAGAAATGCAGATGTCATTTTAGTACTTAAAAAAGGTGTGATTGTAGAGCAAGGAAGTCATAACCAATTAATAGGCTTAAATGGGTATTATAAATCACTATGTGAAATACAACAAGTGATTTAAGTTATCAATTTTACTGATTTTCCATGATAATTTCATCTGTATAAGTTTGTAATGGGTTATAGAGTGCACATTTAATATATAATTAACTTGGATGTGAATGTGTTCTCTTAATTTACAAGAGAGCTTATCTGCTGTTTTAAACATACTTTTTTAATAAAATAATTGTGTGGCAATTAGTTACGATTCTGGTTGATAGGATAAAAACAATATTGGCGTTTAACATATTTTAAAACCAATAAATGCATGAAAATAATTAATTTAGTGTATGTTTGAGTGAACAGAGTCAATTTTTAATAAAACCTTATTGGTTTACTTTGTTAGATTGGAAAATTAAATCTATACAGAAGTTAATACACTATAAATTATGATAAAAAAAATTATAAAATATTTCGGATTTACACTATTATTTTTAATTGCACTAATTATTTTATTGCCCATTGTATTTAAAGGGAAAATAATAGAAATGGTTAAGGAGGAAGCAAATAATAATTTAAATGCAACTGTCGATTTTGGTGAGTTTGACCTAGGTTTGATAAGTACTTTCCCAAACTTTAATTTTGAAATTAATAATGTAACAGTTGACGGAGTTGATAAGTTTGAAGGTGTTCAATTAGCAAATGTTGGTAACCTTACACTTAAGGTAGATGTAATGAGTGTAATTAGTGGTGATGAGATAAAAGTGAAAACTATAAGTCTTTCAAACCTTAATGTTAATGCAATTGTTTTGGCAGATTCTTGCGCAAATTGGGATATTGCTCTGGCAAGTGAGGAAGTTAATGTGGTTGATGAAGAAACAGAGGAAGGTTCTGCTTTCAAATTAGGATTAAAAGATTTATCTATTAACAATGCTAATATTACATATACGGATGAAACAATGGGTTTATCTACAACAATTAAGAATTTCAACTTCCATTTATCAGGAGATATGACTGCTGATGTCACTGATTTAATAACTGAGACGAGTATTGAAGCATTGGATTTAGAACTAGAAAATGTTAACTATTTTAAGAAAACAAAAATTGAAGTAGATGCAACCATTAAAGCTGATTTAGCAAATAATAAGTATACTTTTACTGAAAATGAATTTAGAATTAATGCATTAATACTTGGTTTAGAAGGTTGGTTAGCCATGTTTGAGGGTAAGGATGATATTGATATGGACTTAAAGTTTAGTGCTAGAAAAACTGAGTTTAAAACTATTTTATCTTTAATTCCAGCAGTTTATATGACGGATTTTAATGACGTTAAAACGGTTGGTAAATTAGCATTAAATGGATATGTAAAAGGAATTTATACGGAAACTGTTCTACCCGCTTTCGGTTTAGATTTAAAAGTTGCAGATGCCATGTTCAAATATCCTGACTTACCTAAATCTGTAAACAACATAAATATTGATTTACATATTGATAATCCAGGAGGAAGTGAAGATAATACGTTTGTAAATCTTAAAAAATTCCATATGGAATTAGCAGGTAATCCTATAGATATGGATATGAAAGTTAGAACACCAGTTTCTGATGCCAATATTGACGGAGGGATTAAAACTCAGTTTAACTTAGCCTCTCTTAAGGATGTTGTGCCAATGGAAACGGGTGATGAAATAAATGGAGAAATAAATGCTGATGTTCGTTTAAAAGGAAAAATTTCCGCTTTAGAGGAAGAACGTTATGACGAGTTTATAGCTGAAGGTCAATTGGGAATTATGAATATGGATTACAAAAGTGATTCGTTACCGTATGATGTAACATTGAAGGAAATGGTGTTTAATTTCTCTCCTCAATTTGTTGAGTTAGTAACTTTTCAATCACAAATAGGGAAATCTGACATTAATGCTAATGGAAAAATCGAAAACTTTATAGAGTATGCTTTTGCTGATGATGAAGCCTTAAGAGGTCGATTCAATATGAGTTCTAACTTGATGGACTTAAATGAGTTTATGGAAGAAGAAGCCGTAGTAGAAACAGCAAGTAATGAAACAACTGGTGAAGAAGAGCCTTTGAGTGTAATTGAAGTTCCTAAAAACATAGACTTTACCTTAAATACGACAATGAAGAAAGTAGTTTACGATAATATGGATATAGATAATATTAAAGGGGAACTTGTTGTGAGAGATCAAAAAGTAAAGATGAATAATTTATTTATGAACTTACTAGAAGGGAGTATGCTAATGAGTGGTTATTATGAAACAGTAAATTATAAAAAGCCTAGTTTTAGTTACGATATGGCTATTAGTAATTTTGATATTGATATTGTGACCAGTACGTTTACGAGTATATCTGAAATGGCTCCTTATGCTAAAAACATGAAAGGGAAATTCAATACGTCTATTGTTGTTGATGGAATATTAGACCAAGAAATGATGCCTGATTTAACTACATTAACCGGTAACGGTGTAATGCAAACAAAAAACATTAAAGTAGAAGGATTTAAAGCATTAGATAAGTTAAGTGAAGTTTTAAAAAATGATAAGTTTAGTAAATTAGAAATAAACAATACTAAAGTAAAGTATAGCTTTAAAGACGGTAGAGTGTATACTGAGCCGTTTGATGTTGAAATGGGACCTGTTACAGGGCAAATGTCTGGGTCTAATGGGTTTGATCAAACTATGGATAATACAATGACGTTAAAAGTGCCAAGTGCAGAATTAGGTGCGGGTGATGCTGTTAATAAGTTAAATGGTCAGGCAGGTAAGTTAGGAATGGATTTAAAAGCGACTGAATTTGTTATGGTTGACGTGACAATGAAAGGAACTGTGGCTGATCCTATTGTTGGTGTTAACTTAAAAGATGCAGTTGGTAGTATTGTAGATGATGTGAAGGAACAAGTTGTAGAACAGATTAAAGAGAAAGTAGAAGAGGTTAAGGAGGATTTAAAAGGGCAAGCGAAAGAACAAGCCGATAAATTATTAGCTGCAGCTCAAAAACAAGCAGATGGTATTAAAGCAGAAGGAAAAAAATCTGCCGATAAAGTGAGAGCAGAAGGAGTTAAGCAATCTAATGATTTAAAAAATAAAGGAGGTAATTTTATTGAGAAGAAAGCAAATCAATTAGCTGCTAAAGAGGTGGTTAAGCAGTCTGAAAAGAGTGCTCTTAAAGTGGAGGTAGAAGCAAAGAAACGTGCAGATGATGTGATGGCTAAAGCACAAAAAGAAGCGGATAAGCTAATGGCTGAAGTAGAGAGTAAATAGGTTCTATATTTGTAAAACAGTTTGTTCTGATTGATATATATATAGGTTGAAAACAAAGTCAGTGAATTGCTTGTTAAGTTCTCTGTAGTTTTATCTGTTCATCTATTAAACTTATTTTCTTATATTTGTAAAAAAACTTTAGGGGTGTTGTTAAGTCGACTGAGAAATACCCTTTGAACTTGATACAGTGTAATACTGTCGCAAAGGAAAAGTGAATAGTTGTTCTATATAGATCAAATTCCCTAGAGTTATAATTAATTGAATGATTAATACTAATGGAAATAACGCTAAATAATCAAAAGATTACAATTGCTGATAATGAAACTTTAGAAAATATTCTGAAATCAAATAATTTATTATCAAAAAAAGGAATTGCAGTTGCTGTAAATGCTTCGGTAGTGCCAAAAGTAATGTGGTCAAAACATCAATTAGTCTCGAATGATAACATTATAGTAATCACAGCAACAGCTGGAGGTTAAAATTCATTGAGTAGTAGTTTTGAATTGTGTTGAGAACAGAGTGAAAATTAAAAGAAATACAACAAGTCAAGTGTTTAAAAGTTTAGAATCTAACATCTAAAAATATGAGTAACAAGAAAGAAGTGAAAATACCAGGGAAAACATCTAACATTACTAGAGATCCGTTTCCAGGTTCAGAGAAAATTTATGTAAGTGGAGAAATTCATAAAGACATAAAAGTAGCCATGCGTCAAATTAATTTGACGGATTCTGAGGCTATGTTTACAAAAGGTGAATTCATTAAAGAAAAAAATGAACCAGTTGTAGTATACGATACTTCCGGGCCCTTTACTGACCCAAGTATTGATATTGATGTTAAAAAAGGTGTGCCAGCTATTCGTCAACCATGGATTGAAAAACGTGATGACGTGCAAGAGTTAGATGAAATTACATCTGACTTTGGTAAGGAAAGGTTATATAACTCTGATTTAGATCATTTAAGATTTGAATATCTTAAAAAACCATTAATTGCAAAAGAAGGGGCAAATGTGTCTCAAATGCATTATGCAAAAAAAGGTATTATTACACCAGAAATGGAATATGTAGCGATTCGTGAAAATCAGAAATTAGAAGAGATTAAAGAAATAGCACCTCAGCACCCAGGTAATTCTTTTGGAGCTAGTATTCCAGAAAAAATTACAGCTGAATTTGTAAGGTCAGAAATTGCTTGTGGTAGAGCGGTTTTACCAAATAATATTAATCATCCAGAAAGTGAGCCAATGATTATTGGAAGAAACTTTTTAGTAAAGATTAATGCCAATATCGGAAATTCAGCTTTATCATCTTCTATTGAAGAAGAGGTTGAAAAAATGGTGTGGGGAATCCGTTGGGGAGCAGATACAATTATGGATTTGTCAACTGGAAAAAACATTCACGAAACGAGAGAGTGGATTATTAGAAATTCTCCGGTACCAGTAGGAACGGTTCCAATTTACCAAGCGTTAGAAAAAGTAAACGGTAAAGCAGAAGACTTAACGTGGGAATTATTTAGAGATACTTTAATTGAGCAAGCTGAGCAAGGTGTAGATTATTTTACAATTCACGCAGGTGTTTTATTAAGATATGTACCTATGACGGCTAAGCGTTTAACAGGTATTGTTTCTCGTGGTGGTTCAATTATGGCTAAATGGTGTTTATCTCATCATAAAGAAAGTTTTTTATATACTCACTTTGAAGAAATTTGTGAAATTATGAAAAAATATGATGTGGCTTTTTCTTTAGGAGATGGTTTACGTCCGGGGTCAATTGCTGATGCAAATGATCAAGCTCAATTAGCTGAGTTAAAAACGTTAGGTGAATTGACAAAAATTGCTTGGTCACATGATGTGCAAGTAATGATTGAAGGACCAGGTCACGTGCCAATGCAAATGATTAAAGAAAACATGGAAATTGAATTGGAAGATTGCTTTGAAGCGCCTTTCTATACTTTAGGACCATTGACAACTGATATTGCACCAGGTTATGATCACATTACATCAGGAATTGGAGCAGCTCAAATTGGTTGGTACGGAACAGCAATGTTATGCTATGTTACGCCAAAAGAACATTTAGGTTTACCAAACAGAGATGACGTTAAAGAAGGTGTGATTACTTATAAAATTGCAGCTCACGCTGCAGATTTAGCAAAAGGTTTTCCAGGTTCTCAACACAGAGATAATGCTATGTCAAAAGCAAGATTTGAATTTCGTTGGGAAGATCAATTTAATTTAGGGTTTGACCCAGATACAGCAAGAGAATACCATGATGAGACTTTACCAAGTCAAAACGCAAAGGTAGCTCACTTCTGCTCAATGTGTGGTCCACATTTTTGTTCTATGAAAATATCTCAAGATGTTAGAGAATATGCAAAAGAACATGGTCTTGAAACGGAAAACGCTATTGAAGAAGGAATGAAAGAAATGTCTGAAACGTATACTGAAAAAGGATCAGAATTATATTTAGAACCAAAAGAATTGAAATAACTACAATGAAGGACGCAAGGTGAATGAATTTTGCGTCCTTATGTATGAATGTCAAAGATTTTCTGAATTGAAAATTTGATTAATAGAGTCGCTAACTTGAAAAATATAATAGTTTCCTTTCCTTCTGAAATTGATAATGAGTTTGAAAAAATTCATCAGCTACTAATGGATGACACTATAGATTTCTTTCATTTAAGAAAGCCTGATTTTGACTATTTTCAGTTTAAAGAATTTATTAAATTGATTGATGTGGATTTACATTATAAAATTGTAATCCATTCACATTATAGTTTGATTGAGGAATTTGATTTAGCAGGAATAAATTTGAATAGAAAAGCGTTGAGTCAATTGGCTTATGCAGATGAGGTAGATAAATGTTTTATTCAGCCACTTGTTTTAAATAATACCCGAATTGAGGTGAATAGAATAATACCTAATATGGTGACGTTTTCAGCTCATTCATTTGCTGAAATAAAGAACTTAAATTTTGATACAGATTATGTATTTCTGAGTCCAATTTTTGATAGTATTTCGAAAGATGAATATTTGTCAAAATTTGGTTTGAATGATTTAGATAAGGAGTTAAAAACATGTAACACAAATGTTGTGGCATTAGGAGGTGTAACATTAGACCATAAAGAAGTATTAAAGGAAACAGGGTTTTATGGGATGGCTAGATTAGGAGATTTTTGGAATTAAGGAAAATTAGTGTCAGTTCGAGTGAATTTGAGGAACGAAAATTTGTATCGAGAACAGAACGAAAAGAATAGTAATTAATGAGTAAACAAAATTACATATTAACCATTGCCGGTTTCGATCCAAGTGGTGGAGCAGGAATATTAGCTGATATCAAAACATTTGAACAACTGAAATGCATTGGTATGGGGGTGCAAACTGCCAATACAATTCAAACTGAAGATGAATTTTTATCAGTTAATTGGATAGATGAACAAATTGTAATTAGCCAATTAGAATTGCTTTTGTCAAAATATAAATTCAATTATGTGAAAATTGGTTTGATTCCAAGTTTAAATTTTTTACAGCAAGTAGTTTCTATTTTATTCACTAATAATAATCACACGAAAATAATTTGGGACCCTATTTTATCTGCATCTGCTGGTTTCGATTTTAAACATAATTTGAATACACTTGAATCTGTTCTGAACAAAATGTATTTAATTACGCCTAATTGGAATGAAGTGAAAATATTATCTAAGAATGATGATGCGTTGAATGGAGCTAAATTTATTTCTCAGTTCACTAAAGTTATTTTAAAAGGAGGTCACAACGAATCAAATTTAGGTAAAGATTATTTGATTCAATATGGTTTACAAAAAGGATTTAATCCTAAAAAAACTGTTAAACCTATTTATGCAAAACATGGAAGTGGGTGTGTGTTCTCATCTGCTATAACGGCTAATTTACAGCAAGGTTATCCATTACACAAAACGATCCTAAAATCTAAACGCTACATGGAAGGAATTTTAAGTTCGAATAAATCATTGCTGGGAAATCATAGGTTGTAAAACTTTCTAATATCTACTGTCAAATAAAATGATAAATAAATTACATTACATAACCCAATCTAAAACAGAGGAAACTATTCTTTCTGAAGTTAAGAATGTTTTAGAAGGAGGCGTGACTTGGGTTCAGTTAAGAATTAAAGATGAGACTTTAGATTATGTCTCAATCGCTAAACAAGTAAAGGTAATTACTGATAGTTATAAGGCGACATTAATCATAAATGATAGAGTGGGAATTGTAAGAGAGATTGATGCAGATGGTGTTCATGTTGGATTAACTGATATGCCAATTCAAGAAGTCAGAAAAATATTAGGACATAATAAAATTATTGGAGGCACTGCAAATACATTAGAAGATGCTAAAAATATAGAATTGTTTGGAGCAGACTACATAGGTTTAGGACCATTTAAACATACGAAAACAAAAAAAATATTAAGCCCAATTTTAGGAATAGAAGGCTATAAAAACATAATTCCAAAAACAGAACCCTACGGATGGCAGACCTTATTATTTAACATCCCAATCGTGGCCATTGGTGGATTAGAAATAATAGACATTAAGGAATTAAAAGAACAAACAGGAATACATGGTGTAGCATTGTCAGGCTTGATTTATAACAGTAAAAACAAATCTGAATTAATAACGCAAATAAACCAAATACTAAATTAAAAACAGCTTTGCAAACGTTCGCTACTTGTGCGCGTTTTGCAATAAAAATTTTTATAATGAGCAATTTAACAATAGGAAATAAAGTATTTACTTCTCGTCTTTTTACAGGGACAGGTAAATTTAAGTCATCAATACAAATGGAAGAGGCGTTATTAGCTTCAGGTTCCGAATTGGTAACTATGGCTTTAAAAAGAGTAGATGTACAAAATGAAAAAGATGATATATTAAGTCATTTATACCATTCGCAATTCAATTTATTGCCTAATACTAGTGGTGTAAGAACTGCGAAAGAAGCTGTTTTTGCCGCAGAGTTAGCGAGAGAAGCTTTGGAAACTAATTTTATTAAATTGGAAATTCATCCTGATCCTAAATATTTAATGCCTGATGCTATTGAGACTTTAAAAGCTACAGAAGAGTTAGTGAAAAAAGGATTTATAGTTATGCCTTACATTCATGCCGATCCTGTGTTATGCAAAAGACTGGAAGAAGTAGGAACGCACGCAGTAATGCCTTTAGGTTCTCCAATTGGAAGTAATAAAGGAATAAGAACATCCGATTTTTTAGAAATAATAATTGATCAAGCTACGGTGCCAGTAATTGTTGATGCAGGAATTGGTGCACCCTCTCATGCTGCCTATGCAATGGAGTTAGGAGCAGATGCTGTCTTGGTTAATACAGCTATCGCTGTGGCTGATAATCCTGTGCAAATGGCGATAGCCTTCAAATTGGCGGTAGAAGCTGGTAGAATCGCTTATGAAGCTAAGTTAGGGAGTGTTTCTAATGAAGCTAAAGCGAGTAGTCCGCTCACGTCTTTTTTGAGTTAATATTGAATAATTAATAAGTGTTAATGTCAGTTCGAGTGTTTCGACTTTTTGTCGGAACGTATCGAGAACAAATGGAAATTTAGATACATAATGGAAACTTTTAAAGAAATAGCGGATAACATAGATTGGAAATCTACTTCTAATAGTATTTATTCAAAAACAGAAGTTGATGTTGAAAAAGCGCTAAATACAGCTAAACCAAATTTAGAAGATTTCAAAGCGTTGATTTCTCCTGCGGCAGAACCATATTTGGAGGAAATGGCTCAAAAAAGTAATGCATTAACCTTAGAGCGTTTTGGGAATACAATTCAGATGTATGCCCCTTTATACTTAAGTAATGAGTGTCAAAATATATGCACATACTGTGGGTTTAGTTTAGATGTTAAGATTGAAAGAAAAACATTAACGGATGAAGAAATATTAGCTGAGGTTAAGGTTCTTAAATCTTATGGTTATGATCATGTGCTGATTGTAACAGGTGAAGCAAATAAAACGGTTGGGGTTGATTATATCAAGAATGCCATTCAATTAATGACGCCTCATTTTTCGCATATTTCAATTGAAGTTCAACCTTTAGAACAGAATGAGTATGAGGAATTAATTGCAGAGGGATTAAATACGGTATTAGTTTATCAAGAGACCTACAATAGGGACAATTACAAAAAACACCATCCAAAGGGCAAAAAATCAAATTACGATTATAGAATTGAAACACATGATAGGTTGGGAAAAGCAGGTATTCATAAAATGGGTGTTGGTGTGTTGATTGGATTAGAAGATTGGCGTACGGATTCATTTTTTGCAGCCTCACATTTGTCCTATTTAGAAAAAAAATATTGGAAATCTAATTATGCTATTTCTTTCCCACGACTAAGACCATGTGCTGGAGGTGTTGAATTAAAATCTGTAATGACAGATAAGCAATTAGTACAGCTGATATGTGCGTATAGAATCTTTAATCAAGAAATTGAATTGTCAATGTCTACACGTGAAAGTGACACTTTTAGAAATAATATTATTAAATTAGGAATTACATCAATATCGGCTGATTCTAAAACGGATCCAGGTGGCTACGCAAATCCAAATACTAATTTAGAGCAATTCGAAATTCATGATAAACGAACAACGTCCCAATTTATTCAAACCATAAAGGATCAAGGGTATGAACCTGTATTCAAAGGATGGGATGGAGCTTTACAATAGCAATTATGTATCTATATAAAACTGTGCGTTGTTGAGGTATTTGTTGCGAGATACTTTGAAGATTGGCTTTATATAAAATGATAATAATGTATTAGTAAGGGTAGGGTAAAATACAGGAGTTTATGTCATTTGAAACCAAATACATCAATCTTGTGTATTGAATTTATGAGCAAAGTATTCTTGTTTCTAATTTGCTACAATCGATTCCTCAATTTTTTTCAGTTTCAATAAACATTCGTCATATTCACCTTTAGCTGTTGACTTAATTGTGATGGCTCCTCCTACTGAGATACTTGTAGTCTTGTCGGTAAAGTTGTGAATGATTGAACGTATAACGACATTAAAATCCATATTGTTTATTGGGTCTATAAATCCAATTGTACCAGAGTAAATATTTCTTTTAAAGTTTTCAACGTCTTCTATAATTTGGATCGCGCTTAATTTTGGTGCGCCAGTCATTGATCCCATAGGGAAAAGATGTTTAGAGATTTCGCTAAATGTGAGATGACTTGGAATTTGTGCTTTTACGGTTGATATTAACTGATGTACAGTTTCAAAAGAATAGAGTTTACATAATTCTGGTACAGTAACTGATCGTTTATCTGCTATTCGAGATAAATCATTACGTACTAAATCAACAATCATGATGTTCTCGGCAATCTCCTTTTTATTGTTCAATAAGTCATGTTGAATTTTTTGATCCGTTTCCTGATCAGAACTTCTAGGCGCCGTCCCTTTAATAGGTTGACTTAATATTGTTTTGTCTCGTTTAGTGAAAAATCGCTCAGGAGATGCAGACAGAATGACTGTGTCGTTAAATTTAAACAGAGTTGAAAAAGGTGCTTTAGTATTTTGTTTTAAATTTTTAAAGGATTCAATGATATTGATTTGGTAATCAGTTGCTGTGAAATTTAAGCAGTAATTCATTTCATAAATATTACCTTGTTGTAAGTGTTTATGAATTGATTCTATATTGTTTTTATAAGCGTTAAAGTTAGTGTTGCAAATTAGTTTAACAGTATGGTGTGTTTTTTTGGAACTATACTTTTTGAGGTCAATAGATGTAAACTCATGATGACCTTCTGTTGTACCATAATAGAGTAAGTAGCCATTCTTTTTTAATAGGATATGCTTTGGTACATAAAAAATTGATTCTGGCAATTCATGGAAATCGGGATTGTTACTTTTTTCGGATTTATAAAAATCAGTTTTAGCATCATACCCTAAATAGCCAAACAAATACTCTTTTGAATAGTTCGTTTCAAATTCCAATAAAGCAGCAGATGAAAATTTCTCTTGAATTAATACATCTTCAAAATCCCAAGCAAAAATATAATTACCATTGTTCGAATCAATGAATGTGTAGTTCTCTGAATCAATTGTGGTAATCAAGTCAGTCCAGTCAAAATCAAATTTTAGTTTATGATACGTTTTCAAGATTGTCTAATTAAAATCCAAATGTAACGCCTCCTAATACTTGAAATCCATACACCGGATAATTCATCCAACGGTGGTATTTCTGATTCGCAATATTGTTAAATTGCAAGAATGCTGAAATTCGTTTATTGTATCTGTATTCTAAATGTAAGTTAGCATCAGCAATTAAATCAGCATCAAATTGATTTCCATTTGTTGAGTCAGGGTTTAATACTCCATTTGGACTTTTTCTTCCACCTTTCATTGTGAAGTCTAATTTGGCATAAATCTTATCAAATACATTATATGATCCTCTTAATGTGGCTTCTAATTGAGGAAGGTACCAAGCGTATGTTTGATTCGTTGTAGAATAAATGTTGTAATCAACAATAGCATCTATTTTTAGTTTCTCATTGTTCTGATAGGTAATACTTCCACCAAAACTTAATTTTGAAACATCATCATAAAGGACATTGAACTTATATTGATCACTAAAAATGGTATCATTAATAAATAAGGCCATGTCTCCAAATGTTGAATGGCGTGCGTGAACATCAACAGAAATTGTTTTTGATAATGTTCCTTTTATCCCACCGTAAATTTTAAACTCCTTTGTGTTTTTTAAATCAATAGCCGAGTTAATGTATGGATTAGCTCTGTTTAAATTGTGGAACGTATTTTGTCTTAAATTTCCATCTATTCCTAAGTATGGTATAAACATACCATCTAGTAAAGAGTACTTCAAGTTGGCGACAATTAATGGTTTAAATATATTAGTAGCTGAAAAATCAAAATTTAAGTCCAAACCTAATTCTATTTTAAGTTTATCGTCAAATCTATATGATGAGATGGTTGGTCTAAAATGAAATATATGATTACGTTCATTTTTTACATACGTACCTAATGTAGTATCTGATTCTCCAAATTTATATTTATTAAATCTGAAATCTAAATCTACTGAAAATACATTCATTTCATGCTTGTAACTTAAGTTTGTACCTAATCCAAAATTATTTTCTCTTGCATTGGTAGAAAGTGTTGCAGAATCTTTCAAAAACTCATGGAAATAACCATAATCAGCATTGATTTTATAGGCTAATTGGGCACTATCTTTTCTTAATAGATTTGAAAAACTAACTTTTCCTTGGTAGACACCAATTCTGTTTTGTAGAGAATCTTTAGGAATAGAATCGTTTTTAATACCGTAATAATGATATCCATGGTTGAGCCAATTTACTTCAGATTCAATAAAGTGCTTAGACAAATAAAAGTTACTAAATACTTTAGCCTTTGTTTGATCAAATTGTGCTGGAGCATAATCCTTCACCTTTCCAAATGCAGATAAATGTTTAGCATGTATACCATAGGACACTTTCCTGTTTCTAGTAGAGTTGTAATATACCTCACCTAAAGGCATGATGTTAGTTCCCAATCCTAGTTTAACGTATCCAGGATATATTTTATCTAGTTTATTGACTATCTTAATCTTTGATGCTTCAATTTCTTCAGTTTGAATTGACGTTTTCATATTTCTAGTCAATAACGGATATGTGAATTGTGGTATTTTCACAACAGTATCTATTATACCAGGATTCTCTGTAATTCTGTAAGATGGAGAAATGTTTCTTATCGCGCTAGAAACGATATCTACTTGGTCGTCATCTTGAGAAAAACTATGGGTTGATGTAAATCCAATAATAAGTGCGGTTACTAGTTTAATATAATTAGTCATTGTTACCTCCTTCATTTATTTCAATTGTGTTATCGGAATCCTGTTCCAAATCTTTTGCTTTATTTTTAATACTCAATAAAACTTGCATGACTTCATTGGCTTCATCTAGTACACCGTCATCAGTTATTGTATATCCATTTAAGACTGAATTTAACGTGTATTCAGCTTGAACGTAATCTTCTTTACCCATTGAATTTTTGGCCTGTAATATTAATGCTTTTGCAACCCAAAAACTATAACCTGCATTGTTTTTCATTAAATTTCTAACCTCCTGTTCTGAAGTTGTATAATCTTCTTCTAAGTTATAAGTTAATGCAATATTGTATTGAGATTCAGCGGCCATCTCACCATTTGAGTTTTCAACAACATGAGTAAAGTGAACCTTAGCAGTGCTAAAATCAGAATTCATCATGAGCGATTTTCCTAAAACGAAATGTGATTCAGTTTTAACATAGTCTAAAGCTTGGTCGCTAATTAATATAGCTTCTGCACTTTGTTTAGCTTCCTCAAACATGTCTTGTAAAGCATAACTACGCATAATACCTATGTTGGCAATTAATTTGTTTTGTGGATAAGATGCAGCTTGTAGTAACTTATGATATTGTATCACAGCTTGGCTATAATGTTCGTTCTCATATTCATACTGGGCACTAAATGAAGCTGACTTCTCAGTAAACCTATTCTGTGGTTTTAATAGAAGTGTGGTATGTCTAGCATTCGCATTTTCAGCATCACCATTTTTTTGATACGCATCAGCACTAAAATATAAAGCTTCTAATTCAAATATTGGATGGCTAAATTCATCAAAGTATTTGTTAAATGCTTTTGTACATTGTGCCCATGTTGAATCCTCATATAAATCATAAGCGTTTTCGAAATATAAAGTGTCTTTTGCCCCATGTGAAAAATCAAATTCATATGTCCCCATTAATTCAATGTATTTTTCAGGTTGATTTAAGGCAGTATATACATTCTTTAATCTAGCCATAGCTTGTTTCTTTTTAGATTCGTCATTAAACTCATTCAAAATTCTTAAAAATTGCTTTTCGGCTTGTGCGTATTCTAGGTTTCTAAAGTGTAGCATTCCAATTTGGAACACAGCATCTTTCACTAAGTTATGTCTTGGGTAGTCAATAATTAATTGCGTATAATACTGTTTCGCTTTTGAATCGTTATCTGACAATCTGTAAGATTCAGCAACTTCATACAATGCAGGAACAGCAAATGTTGAACTTGGGTAGTTGTTAACAACATCTAACATTAATGAAGCTTTTTCGGCATATCCTTCGGCTGTTGCTTTGTAGCCATAAGATTTTCCCATTTGAAATTTAGCATAGTCCTCTTGACCACCTTTAGTATCTACTGCTTTTTGATAAAAAATGATGGCTTGATCATCTTTTCCTTGCTTATAGTAGGCATCTCCAATTCTTAAATAGGCATCTGTTATTTTTTCTTTATGTGTTTCAGTTTCATCTTGTGTAAACGTTCTAAATGATTGAATAGCTGATTCCCAATCTTCTTGCTTAAAATAAGCATAAGCAATATTGTAGTAGGCATCATTATGCTCAATTAATGAATAACTTCCAGGCTCTTCTAAAAACTTTCTATACCAAACTATTGAGTTACTGAAGTCAGAAAGTTTAAAATAGGCTTCCCCCATCCAGTAATAACTTTGTGAGTTTAACGCTGGGTCAACAGGGTAAGTTTTAACTTTTTTGAAAGTTTCAATCGAACTGGCTAATTGTGAACTTTGAAATTGTTCAACCGCATGATTAAAGGCCATCATTTGGTAAGTTGATTTCATTCTAATGTTTAAATCATTAACATTTTCTATCGCTGCCATTGCAGACTTATAGTTTTTCATGGTGGTGTAAACATTAATCAAATATTCTTGAACGTCTTGGCTACGTTTTGAGTTTGGATACTTGTCTAAGTATTCAGTTAAAGCAATTACTGCCTCATCAAAAGGGTTATAATCTAATTTGTAAGAAAGGATAGCATAATTATATAAAGCATCTTCTTCAATTTCTTTATCAAATGATAGTTTTGAAGCTAATTCAAACGCGTTACGGGCATAAAAATAATTGTCTTGTTTTAAATAAGCGTCTCCAATATGGTATAATGATATTTGACCGAGCTTATCTTTTACATTAGCAACCTTGTCAAACATTTTAATTGCTTTTTTATAATTTTTACTTTTAAAATAGGCGTATCCTAACTGGTAGTCTTCGTCTCTTGTAGTTGTAGATTTTGAATTATATTCTTCTAAAAATGGTACAGCCTCATCATATTTTCCAACTTTATAAAATGCATCACCAATTAAATGTGACATACCTAATTCATATTTAGCATTATCTTTTTCATTTAAATCGGGCGCTTGGCTAATTACTTGGTCATACTTACCTTGTAGATAGTATATTTGAGTGATGTAATAAGGTACAGTTTCTTTAAAAGCAGGATTGTCTTTTAATTTTGTAAAACCATCCAGAGCGGTTTGATAACTTTTTTCAGTGTAAGCTATGTGTGAATAATAATATAAAGCAGGTGCTTGGTATTTAGAATCACTTGAAATCACTTCATGAAAAGCATTTCTAGAGGTCTTTAAGTTACCCTCTCTAAAATTGGCGTAGCCTAATTTAAAATAATACTCTGCTTTATCGTCTTCAGATAAATCATAAGTATCCATTTTCGATAACCATTCTATGGAAGCCTCATATCTTCTCTTTCTATAATAATGTTTTCCTAATTCAAAATAAATCTGTGGTCTGTATATAGTTTCAGGATAATCAGTTAAGAAGCTTCTTAATAATAATTCAGCATCAGGATGATAAAGGTACAGTGCGTTTAAAGCATAATAAAATCGTGCTTTTATAACAAATGGATGGTTTTCATCTTGTTTTTCGTTGATAAACGTCTCGTATTCTTTTTGAGAAGCACTATATTTTTGTTTTTCAAATAAATCTTCTGCATTGTAAAATCTAGCAAACTCGGATGAATGCTTGTCGTTTATTTGTGCAGTCACGAATAGTGATTGTACTACAAATAGGAGTAATAGAATTGCTTTTAATTTAACCATTTTTATAAAATTAATAGTTTATCTGTAAATTATGTACACGTTAAAAATAGTATTAACTGAGTTATAATCTTACAAAATTATAATAAGCAAGGCGAGAAAATGTGTGGTGCAAGTAAAGTTATAAACGGTACTTTGTTTAACTTATTGTTAGCGGAGGTAATTAATTAAGAGCTAAAGTCAGTTTTGAACGGCAGCTTTAGTAATCGTTAATTTGTTACGATCTGTAATTATAAACTCAAGCCAACCGTATTTTTGAGTAGAGTTTACGCTCAATTTAAATGGTAGGTACCGTATTTGGTTTTCAGGAATAATCATACATGTTTCAGGGGAGGTTATGACATATGTAATTAAGGAGTCATAATTAGCGTTTGGTGCGGCTGTGCTAATCGTGTATTTTGAACTTGTTAATTGAATTTTTGAAGTTAAGTGATTCCAGTTTAATGACGTATTATTTAATGCTTTATTTTCTAGCATTGTGATAGGACAGTTTCCATTGTAGTTATGACCGGTACCACAAATTTTTTCCTGAATATATGTTCTAACGGGCCAAATTCCATTAAAGTGAACTGTTGATTCTAATGTAGTAGGTTCAATTGATAAATGACTATTTTTATATTGTGGTATGTTAAGGTCGGGATTCAAAATTTCAATATGTATTGAGTAATGTAATGGAACGTTAGAGTTTACCAAAGTATCAACGGTGCTAGTAAGTTCTATGTCATACTTTAAATCGTTGTTTAAATCAATTTTGTTTTGGTCAAAAACGGCTCCCGACAATTGAAAGTTTTCTGACGTTGCTTGAACTTTCTTATGTATATCGAATATGGTAAAGCCCTTTGTTTTTCCAGTTTTTAAATGAGGAGTTATTGTTTCATCAGTTCTACATGAAGAATAAAACAAACACATTAGCAAGCCGCAGAATAGTATATAAATGTTCAGTTTCATAGTATTTCAAATATACAAATATAAATTAAGTCTAATACAACTGTAATTTGGCACAAAGTCAAGTGATATTAGCTTAGTATGAGTAGTAATCAATTTATAGATGTGAAAGATGTCAATTGGTTTTTTGTTTTAAGAATATTTTGAACTGTTTTTCAAAACCACAACAATTACGATTTATGGTATTAAATCAATTACATGTCAATTCTATTTTTGAAATACTTCTGTCATTATTTATTTAATTCTACTCCAACAAAACTGTAATAGTATACAACCGAATCGAAATTGAGGTACTTAATCTGCCTTTATTTTTTCTGAATAAAAAAGTTAGCTTAATTTTAAAGTTAACAAAAGGTTAACATGCATACTTAGCTTTTGTTTCTATAGGTTGGTATAGAAGAGATGTTCTCTCTTTCATTAGGTTATAGTCTTAGGAATCGCTTATATAATTTTGAAAGTTTATTTTTATAGTGTTATCTTTATCCTGTGCGACAATTTATTATCCAATATCTGACTTTCCTTATCATGTTCGGTGCTGTTTTTAATTCAGCTTTGGCATCTGAAGAAGGGTACTTAAATAGTGACTCTGCTGAGTATGGAGCTAAAATCTATATTGACCTAATACGGAAGTGTAGAGAGCAAGGTAACTATGATTCTACCTTGTTTTATTGTGAGCAATTGATTGTCTACGCTAATCGTTTTAACTCCAAAGATTTGATTGTAAGAGCTAATTATCAAAAGATAATTACATATGAACAGTTTGGAAAGTATAATGAGGCATTTCGACTGGCCTTATTGACAGAGAAAAAATATTGTGATGATATTGTGTCAGATATTAGGTGTAGAAGATGTGATCTAATTTATACCAAAATAAGTGAATATATGATGGTTATGGAAAATAAGGAGGAAAGTCTGCGTTATCTAGAACTTATATGTGATAAGAAAAATGGTGGTAATTATGCTTACAAAAAGGCAGAGCTATATATTGTTTTGGATAAGCCAGATTCTGCTCTAATTATTGCTAATAACTATATTCAGGAGCGACTTGATGCAAACGATTCGCACGCATTAATAGGTGCTTATAATCAATTAGGATTGATTGCTAAAAAAGCAAAAAAATATGAAATTGCACTTGCTGCATTTAATCAAGCGATTGTTATTATTGATTTATCAGGGAAGAGAAAACAACTCAAACCAATTTTGTTAGGAAATGTAGGTTCCTGCTATTTTGAATTGAATCAACTTAAGCTAGCTTATGATTATCTTTTACAAGATTCAAAAGGAAGTTTTGAGATGGGTGAAATTTCTTCTTATATAAGTGCAGAAATTACCTTAGCAGAAATTGAAAATAAATGGAATCAATACTCTAAAGCGATTAATCGCTTAGAATTTTTATTGGCTAATTTTGAGGAAGATATGATACAAGATTATACACTCGAAATAACTAAGTCCTTAATATCTCTAAGTAAAACGGTTAATCAGTCTCAAATGTATTTGTTTTACACAGATAAATTAATAGGCCTTAATAATGATGTTAATGAACTAAATAATAATAAATATCAAGACTTGGTTTCAGAATATTCTGCTGTTTTAATAGCTCATATAACGAAACAGTTGGAAATGGAAAATGAGTTAGTTAATCATGAGCTTATTATTTTGAAAAAGGAAGATGAAAAAAAACTATTGCGAAACACCTTACTGTTTAGTCTGATTATTCTCTCTTTTATGGTGGTGTTGTTTTTTTTCTGGAAGTATAAAAGTGTTCAGGTAAAAAAAACAATCATTCGAGAGGCTAAGTTGAGATTAGCTGAACAGCAGCAAGAGATATTGGAAATTCGGGTGAGAGAGGAGAACAGAAATGTTCACATGCTTTCGCTTGAGTTGATTGCAAAAAAAGATTTTTCAAGTTTGTTGTTGGGTAAACTAAAAAAAATTGAAAGTGTTTCTCCTTCTGATTTGAGAAGTATTGCCCTTTTTATTCAGAATGAATTAGGGTTGAAAACGACAAGAGCAAAATTGCATAATGATTTGGATAAGGTGGGTAGTAAATTTTTAAACACTATTAGAAGAGAACATAAAAACCTTACAGATTTAGATTTGAAATTAGCAACAATGATTGTGATGAAAATGCCCAACAAGGAAATAGCTATTAGTAAGAACATTACCACAGCATCAGTTAAAATTTCAAAAAATAGACTCAAAAAAAAGTTAGGTCTCCCTATAGAGCGTAATTTGAGTGAGTATTTAATTGGATTAACTTAATTATTTAGAGTTAAATTGGTGTCAAACTGATATTGTTTATGGTGATAACACTTGTGTAAGTCTACGATAGGTACGGTGTTAACCGTTTGTTAACCATCAATTCTAAATTGTTTTTAGCAGTTGTAATATCTTTGATGCAGAATTTAAAACTGCAAAACTATGTTATACAATTTAAAGAAATTGACCTTGAAACCGTATTTTATTAAACCAATTTGCGTATTACTTATTAGACCTTTACTATGTTTTATTGTGCTATTTTCTGGGCCTCATTTTGGGTATTGTCAATCTAATGCTCTTGATTTTGATGGGATTAATGATTTTGTTTCTACGAGTTACATGGGTGTTGGAGGGAATGGTGCAAGAACTATTGAAGCCTGGGTGAAGTCCAGTTCAACTTCCGGTCAAGACATAATTACAGATTGGGGAACAACTTCAAATGGTGAGCGTTTTACATTTAATTTACTGAATGGTTTTTTAAGAATAGAGGTGCACGGTGCTGGTAAAACTGGATCAACTCTGGTAGCTGACGGTTCATGGCATCATGTTGCAGTTACCTATGATAACACATCATCTCCAAAATTCAATACTTATATAGATGGAATTTTGTCGGAGAGTTTTGATCTTACAGTTGTTACTAATACAGCTACAGCATCTTTACAAATTGGAGCCAGGGTTGACGGAGTGAATTTTTTTGATGGATCAATTGACGAGTTAAGGGTTTGGGATATTGCTAGAACGCAAGCTCAAATTCAAAATAATATGTGTGATATACCTGTTCCGTCGTCTGAAGCTAATTTAACAGCATATTATAAATTTGATCAAACCACAGGAACAAATTTACCAGACTTAAAAGCTGGAAATGATGGGGTATTAGAGAATATGTTTGATTCTGATTGGGTTATAGGTGTGAATTGTAATGGTATTGCACCAGGGAATCATAATGTGTTTAATTTAAATCTTTGGTTAAAAGCAAATGCAGGAACAAGTACCACCGTGAGTGGAGTAACACTTGACGAATGGGTAGATCAGAGTCTAAATGCGAATGATGGAACTCAAGGGACAAGTACGGAGCAACCAACTTTTAGCAATAATGCAGCGGATAACATTAATTACAATGAGGTGATAACCTTTGATGGAACATCTGATTATTTGGACCTTCCAAGTTCATCAGCTCCAGAACTTAATGAAAACTACAGTGTTTTTATCGTAGCACAAACACATGCAATCGGAGCCACACGATCTATGTATAGCTTAAACCATAATTTTCCGCATAGGAGTTCTCGTTGGAGAATAGAATCAGCAGGAAATCTTTCTGATCAGTGGGGAGGGAATATTGTACAATCTCCAACAGTTGTTGTTGGTCAAAATTATATTCATGCTTCTAGCTATGACAATACGATTGGAAGAGAAATGTTCTTTGATGGCTATTCTGTTGCAACTGACCCATCAATAATTCATGATGCTTTCAATGGCTTTGGCGCTTATGTTGGTGCTATGAGTATTAATGGAACACCTTTTCAATTATGGGATGGTGACATTGCAGAGATTATACATTTTAAAGAAGAATTATCAGCAACGGAACGAAAGAAGGTCAATTCTTATCTGGCCATTAAATATGGGATTACAATACCAAATACTGGTGGTGGAACACAAGGTGATTATTTAGCTACAAGTGCTTCTGTGATTTGGGATGCAGACCTAAGCGCTGATTATCATAATAATGTAATAGGAATTGGTAGAGATGATACTGAAGCCTTGTTACAAAAACAATCACATACAGCTAATGATACAACAAGAATTTATATAAATACCTTAGAGGTGTCTAATTCAGAAAACGTAGGGTCTTTCAATTCAGACATTTCTTATGTAACTATAGGACATAATACTGCACAAGTGTGTACTTCAAGTACTAGTGGAGAAATACCTGCTAGTTGTGGACTTTACTCAAGGTTATTAAGGGAGTGGAAGGTGACTAAAACAAATTTTTCACAATCATTTAATTTAGATTTAAAGCTTAACGGATGTGTCGTACCGGCAAGTATTGATGTTTCTCATTTAAGATTGTTAGTTGATGATGATGGTGATTTTTCCAATGGTGGAACAACATGTTATTTTAATGGTGATGGAACAGGAGTTGTAATATCTTATTCAAATCCGGTAGTTACAATTACTGGTATTTCTAATACACAGATCTTAGATAACAGTACAAGATATTTGACGATTGGTTCTGCTAATTCTACAACACCTTTACCAATTGAATTGTCAATGTTTGCAGTTAATTGCACACCAGAAGGTGCTGTTTTGGAATGGAGAACTAAGTCAGAGGTTAATAATGATTACTTTACAATAGAACGTAGTATAGATGGTGTTAATTTCGAAATTATTGGTTTTCTGGATGGTGTTGGAAATTCTAGCTCAACTATAGAATATCATTTTTTAGATAATAGTCCTTTATTTGAAACTAGTTATTATCGATTAAAACAAACCGATTTTGATGGTGAGTATGAATATTTTCAAATGAAATACGGTAATTGTCTGCCAAATATATGGATTGATTTGTACCCAAATCCTTTTAACGATCATATAGTTCTCCAGTTTGAAAACTCTGCCACCACTCAATGTAAAATCGAAATCGTAAATTATTTGGGGCAAACTATTTATACAGAAAGTGTTCCTGAAGGAAAAGAAAAGATAAAGTTAAACCTTGAATTAGACCTAGTAAAAGGAATATACTTTATTCAGGTATATGATGAGCATGGAGTGAAATTTACTCAAAAAATATTGAAACTATAAATTATTAAAGAAAACTGCACAATTATGTTAAACAATTTAAACAAATTGATCTGGAAACTACATTCTGTTTTTGGATCATCAATATACTTGTTAATACTCTTTTTTCCTTCATCCGTTTTTTCTCAAGATCCAGGTGGTCATTCTCCAAATTTAAATCTTTGGTTAAAGGCAAACGTAGGTACGAGTTCCACATTGGATGGAGCAACGCTAGATGGATGGGAAGATCAAAGTTTAAACTCCTATAATGCAGTGCAAACAATAACTACTCAAAAACCAATTTTCCATAATAATTTAACAGATAACATAAATTATAATGAGGTGGTTACGTTTGATGGGACATCTGATAACTTTGACCTTCCAATTTCATCAGCCCCTGAAATTAATGAAAATTACAGTGTTTTTATCGTAGCACAAACACATTCAATAGGAACAACGCGATCCATGTATAGCTTAAATCATAATTTTCCGAACCGAAGTTCCCGTTGGAGAATTGAATCTACAGGGACTCTTTCGGATCAATGGGGAAGTAATATTATACTAGCTCCAGTAGTTACTGTCGGACAAAATTATATTCATGCTTCTAGCTATGATAATACAGTTGGAAGGGAGATGTTCTTTGATGGTTATTCGGTTGGAACCAATCCATCAATAGTTCATAATGCTTTAAACAGCTTTGGAACTTATGTTGGTGCTATGAGTATTAACGGAACTCCTATTCAATTTTGGGAGGGTGACATTGCTGAGGTTATACATTTTAAAGAAGATTTATCTGCAATGGAACGAAAGAAGGTCAATTCTTATTTGGCGATTAAGTATGGGATTACAATACCAAATACTGGTGGTGGAACACAAGGTGATTATTTGGCAACAAATGCTTTAATCATTTGGGATGCAAATTTAAGTTCTGGTTATCACAATAATGTAATTGGAATTGGTAGGGATGATGCGGAAGGACTGATTCAAAAACAATCGCATACAATTGATGATACAACTCGAGTTTATTTAAATACACTGGAAGCAATTAATGATGCTAACTCAGGGGGGTTTATTAGTGATGGTTCTTATTTAGTGATGGGAAACGATAGCGGTTTAATGTGTTCTACAGTGGCTTCAAATATGGAAGTACCTGCTACTTTAATGTTAACGGCCAGGTTAGAGCGAGAATGGAAAGTAACTAAAACAAATATGAATGAAAACTTTAATTGGGATTTAACTCTAAACGGCTGTACGGATTTTCCTATTACTACTGTTAATGATTTAAGACTTTTGATAGATGATGATGGAGATTTTACAGACGCTACCGCGTACGCAGCTAGCGGAACTCTTTCTTTTGTTGTGTCAGGAAATACAGTATCTGTTATGGGGATTTCAGATACACATATACCCAATAGTTCAACTAAATATATGACTATTGCAATAGTAACAGATCCTATTGCTGAGTTTACGTTGTCTGATACTGTTATTTGTTTAGGAGATAGTATTACTGTAACTGACATTAGTACTGGAACTAATATTTATCAATGGAACTGGATTTTTCAAAATGGAACACCAGAAACGGCAGATTCGCAGGGGTCTCATGTTATTAATTTTACAGCTGCAGGAATTTATGACATTATGTTACAAATACAAGATGAAAATGGTACAGATGACACAATTGTTACAGTTACGGTTACTGGTTTACCTTTAATTGATGCCGGTGTAAATCAAACAATTTGTACTGGAGATTCGGTTACTTTAACAGCTAATAATATAAGTGGAGGTGTTATTTCATGGGATAATAATGTCAATGATAATATCGTATTTACGCCATTGGATACTATGACCTATATGATTACAAGTGTATTGAATGGATGTTTTAATACAGATTCAGTTAGTGTAAATGTTAATCCAGTTCCACTTATTGAAGCTGGTGTAAATCAAACCATTTGTAATGGAGATCAGGTGGTCTTAACAGCGAATAATACGAATGGAGGCATAATCTCATGGGATAATAATGTCATTGATAATATCGCATTTACTCCATTGGATTCAATCTTATATACGGTGACAAGTGTATTGAATGGGTGTTCAAATACAGATTCAGTTAGTGTAAATGTTGAGCCAATTCCAGTAATTGAAGCTGGTGTAAATCAAACCATTTGTAGTGGGGGTATTGTTACTTTAACAGCTAATAATATAAGTGGAGGTGTTATTTCATGGAATAATAATGTCATTAATAGTATTGCATTTACGCCATTGAATACTATGACCTATACGGTTACAAGTGTATTGAATGGATGTATGAATACAGATTCAGTTAGTGTAAATGTTAATCCATTACCTTTAATTAATGCTGGCGAAGATCAATCTATTTGTAGTGGCGATTCAGTTACGCTAACTGCAATAAATACAAGTGGAGGTATCATTTCATGGGATAATGATGTAAATGATAATGTTGTATTTAATCCATTAACGACTATAGTGTATACTGTAATAAGTGTGGTAAATGGGTGTAGTAATTCAGATTCTGTTCAAGTTTTAATTAACCCAATTCCCATTGTTGACGCAGGACAAAATCAAGTGATTTGCAGTGGAGATCCTGTAGTGTTAGTTGCAAATAACATTAGTGAAGGTGTTATTTCTTGGGACAATGATGTAAATGACAATGTTGTATTTTACCCAGTTACAACTTCAGATTATATTGTAACAAGTGTTTTAAATGACTGTTCCATATCTGATACTATTGAGATACAAGTGAATATTTTACCATTAGTAGATGCTGGTTCAGATCAAGTAGTATGTGTAGGTGATCAGGTAATACTTGTAGCCAATAATTTAAATGGAGGATTAATTTCATGGGATAGTGGTGTGAATGATAGCATAATGTTTGTACCGTTAAATACTTTTATTTATACAGTTACTGTGAGTTTAAATGGATGTTCGGCAACTGATGATGTATTAGTAACAGTTAACGAATTTCCATCAGCAGAGTTTACATTTTCCCCAGTTGTACCAACAGTGGAAAGTACACAGGTACATTTTGCACCATTATTTGTAAACAGTAATTATCAATTTCAATGGAATTTTGGTAATGGATTATATTCTACAATTGAAAATCCAACTACTGAGTACCCTGAGTTACCAAATGTAAGTTATGAAATTGAACTTATTGTAATTGATGCTAATGGTTGTAGTGATACAATAACAAACGTAGTAGAGGTTGCAGATGTTCTAAATTATTTTGTACCTAATGCTTTTACGCCAGATGCTGATCAGATTAATACTACTTTTCAGCCAGTATTCACATCAGGTTTTGATCCTCAAGATTATCACCTAGTTATTTTTAACAGATGGGGAGAAATCATATTTGAGTCATTCAATAACAACCTAGGTTGGGATGGGACTTATATAAATGGAACTCCAGTTCAAGATGGTGTATATGTATACTTAATTGAATTTGGTGAACTATTAACAGATAAGAGAAATAAATTATACGGACATGTTACAGTAATAAAATAAATAAAATGAGGTTAACTAGGGTTCTATTTTTATTAACAGCATTAACTTTAAGAAAGACATGTCAATTATATACAAAAAATCCATACAGGCCCGTTCTAAAAATATTTGTGGAATGATGACATATCCAGTACGATATAATAATTCTATACCATTATTTTTAGTACACTTAACTCGATAATTGATGTTGCTTCAGTTTGTTAAGTGAGTGAGGTATCTTATTTGAACATGATGACTATAGGTTTTTTCACAAAGCAAATAGATCTATTAGGTATTTATAAAATTCAAAAAAAGAGTGCTAAGCCTATTCTAATACTGTTTGAAAACATATCATGAAAATGACATAAAAATCACATCAAATTTTAAACTTTTTAATTTATCTGATATCGTAAATATAAAGGTATGTGTTATTAATAAAATTGACTTAAAAATTTAATCAATTATTGTAAGGTTAGATAGCAATATTATTACTTTAGATATTCATTACTATAACAACGAAAACGATACCCTGCTGAAGTAATTTCAAAAACAGTTTACAATCGATTAAATAGTAGATCTGTGTACACGTCACTTGATTAACGGCTGTGCTTTAATAATTTTTTAATTCCTTTGTGATGTCGTGCTCCATAAACTACGACTATTTTGTTTATCTCAGTGTTAATTATCCTTTCGACAAGTTGTTCATTTCTAAAATCCATAATAATAGGGTCAAAATCATTCTTGGTTCTTTCGGTGCAATTGTAAGTAGAATCAAATGATGTGGAACGGTCACAACTATCAATTATGATTTCTCCATATATCTCCTCATATTTATTAACCAGCTCTATTCTAGTTACATCTGCATTTATGTCTGTACTATCAATACCTAATTTCTCATACTCAGGTTGAACAATTTTATTTTTAAAAAACTCTGTTAGGGAATCATAATCCTTCCTACTATTCCCTTTTCCTCCTTTGATTTTACGCCATTTAAGTTTCGCCTCCAACAGTTTTGAACTGTCCTCTAAAGGGTAAATAATTTGTTCGTAAAAGATAGTATAGTCATTTGTTTTCCAATTAATTATTGAGTCTCTTAAACTGCTATAAAATATTTTCTCGCCAAAGTGAGTAATTGGCACAAAAATTATCGATTTATCACCGTAAGTATATTTTTCGGCCTTTACCTCTGTATTATTCATACCTTTAAGGTTTGAGACTATCCTTCCTATCTTACAGCTTGAAAGTAAGACTAGTATACATCCTAAGGTGAAAATTAAAATATTTTTTTGAATATTCATAATGATGATTATTTAATTAGTGTTAATGTAATGGTTAGTATTGATATTAAATTATTTACTTGACACAATATTTTTATTGTGTTTAAAGTAAGACGATATTAAGTGTGAATTTGTTACAGTAGCTATTCATTTGTCCTGTGTTTTGGTTGTTGATTAAATGGTTTATAAGTCTTGTGATCCTTAAAACAGAGGACTAAGAATTAAACTTAAAAAGCTAGGTATTAAAATATTTGAGTTATTATTTTTTACACTAATCAATGGATTTTGCTCAATTGGTTATGGTTTTCCTTTATTATTTACATATATTTTTTGTTCTTGAAGCGATTTTACAGTTATAGCTAAAATGAAGTTCTTCTTTTAAATAAGGCGTGATCAAATATGGCGTATTGGAGTGAGAATTCCAAGCCACCATTACTATCCACCGCGTCAAACTTAGAGACAGACACGTCATAGGACATTCCAAAAGTCCATGCCGCCCATTCTAAAGATATTTGTGGAATGATGGCATCCCCAGCACGATACAATAATCCAAAACCAATTTTTTTGGCACGTTTAAACCCAGTAATTCTACTTGGTGTTCCAACATGTATTTTGGCCAAAAATCCAATGATAAATTCTTTGTGTGGACCTTGCGAAAAAAAGTATAAAGACCCTATCATGTCAAAATAACTTGGTATGATGTTTTTAGATGCCATGGCATGATACACAATTTTAGAATATAATTGGTCTGTATTGCCACTCGTAAAACTTATGCTGGGTTTATTTAAATGATAATAAGACAATCCCGTTTCAAAAATGAATCTATTATCTTCTTTCCATCTATGATTACTACTGTTGTAGCGGTAATAAATTCCCGTAGAAAAGTCTGAGTACATAACAGAAGTACTCATGTGTTCATTAGACGGTAAAGCGGTATTGAAGTCTTGACCCGTAAATTGATTACCAAAATATAATTGGTCCGAACTAATTGATTGTTGTGCAGTACCAGCCTGTAAACCAAGAGAAATAAGTTGATATTTATCTAAAGGTAGAATGACAGAAGTGGAAAGGTTAATAGATTTAGTACCTAACTTAGAATCACCAGCCATGTCATTATAAGCGTGTAAACCAATTCCCATATAGGCACCTTTTGATCGTTTAGGTTTAAATATATTCATATCAAAAGCCAAGGCGGTTGTATAATAATTTACATTACTATTTGTCCATTGATTTTTATGGTTTAATGTTACACGTTCCCAACCGTCAAAGATACCAGTTGCGCCTGGGTTTATTAATAATGGAATTTGACTAGTTTGTGAAAAATGAATGTCTTGAGCATATAAAACGGTATTAAAACCAAATACAAACAGAGCGATTATTTTTAAAGTTTTCATATGGATTTTATTATCTGATTAAGGTTACATTCCCATGAATCACTTCTTGTCTATTATCTATGAACACTACATTTATTTTATAAGCATACACCCCTGTATTACTTGGCTTGGCTTTATAAGTGCCATCCCATAAAATTTGGTTTGTTTCGGTAAAGAAAACCTGATGTCCCCATCTATCATATAAATTAAAAGTAAAACGCTCAACGTCTTTACCGACAAAAATATCCAGTAAATCATTATTTCCATCTCCATTTGGGGAGAACCCATTTGGAACGTGAATTCCAGTCATATAATCCCAAACTGTTAACACTGTTATTGTCACTGAATCTGTATGTACACAGCCGCTAGAATTAGTTGCAGTTAAACCATAGCTAGTGGTTTCTGTTGGTGTAAGTTCTGAATTTAAGTCTAAATAGTCTGCTACGTTAAGTGTTGAGGACCATTCGTAAATTAATTCATTAGTAATCCCTTCAAAACTTGTGCTATTTCCTAAATCAATCTCTTGGTCAATTCCTGCATCAACTATTGGTAGTGGTATTGTATTGATTTGGATAAAAGTTGTATCGTGAGGACAGTTTTCAAATTGAACTATTGCACCAAACCATGTTGTGTCAGAAATAGGAAAGGTAGTGTAAGTTGAGCTAGTCGAATCGGTAACGGTCCAATTGATTTGGTCTTGCGTATATATCCATCCAACGATATTTTCATTGTAATTACTTAAAATTAATTGACCAGCGTTATCTTCAGCACAAATAGATGTTAAGCCATCAATGATTCCAGGATCTCCCTCTACTGATTGATCAATATTTGTAGATTCGGTAATGGTACAGCCATCTACAGTTGTTGTTAGAATGATACTACCTGCTGGTAAATTAGTCGCTACATCACCAGTACTCCCATTGTCCCAATTATAAACGGGGGCACCCGTGTTACCAGATATTGTTGCCGTGACTTGTCCGTTGGCAAAAGAACATGTTGTGTGAATAGTTGTTAACGTAATGGTTGGAGAAGCTAGAGCTATTAATGTTTCACTCTCATTTATTACGCATCCATCAACTGTAACTATTAAAATTTCATTTCCAGCACCTAATCCTGTTTGAGTGTCAGTAGTACTTCCACTGCTCCACGCATATATTGGCGCTGTAACATTGCCAGAAACTACAGCTGTTATTTCGCCGTTATTTTCACCACAAGAGGCATTTACCCCTGTTAAAATGACCGTTGGCGTGGTTGCTATTAAAGTTTCAGTCGCATTTAAAACACATCCATCAACTGTTACCGCAACGCTTACGTTTCCTGCCGCAAGTCCTACTTGTGTATCTGTAATACTGCCACTATCCCATGCATAAACAGGGGCAGCAATATTTCCAGTGACTACAGCTACTATTTGGCCATTACTTAATCCGCATGATGGTTGGGTCGGAACTAAATTTAAAGAAAGTCCATTCACGTTTATAAGATTTTCATTGGCATTAATAAAACATCCATCTACGGTAACCACTAAAGTTTCGTTACCAACTGCTAGGTTTGTTTGCGTATCAGTTATACTTCCGCTACTCCAAGCATAAATAGGTATACCTATATTTCCAGATACTACTGCTACAATTTGTCCGTTACTTAATCCACAGTCGGGTTGTGTAGGAATCATATCAACAGTTGGCGTCGCATTTGCGATAATATTTTCATTCACATTGATCATACAACCATCCACCGTTATCACCAAATTTTCATTCCCTGCTGCTAGGTTGGTTTGCGTATCCGTTATACTTCCGCTATTCCATTCATATACTGGTGCATCTGTATTTCCTGTAACAACTGCTACAATTTGTCCATTATTTAACCCACAACTGGCATTAGTTGGTGTTAGTACTACATTTGGCGCTGCATGAACAGTAATGTAGGTATTCTTTAACTCGTCATCATTTCCTGAAGCGTTGGTAGCAGTTAACTTTACGTTAAAATTACCAGTGACTGTAAATGTCACTTTAGGGTTTTCAGAAGTTGCATTAGTACCCGCTGTAAACGCCCATCCAGCAGCAGGTGTAATTTCCCATGCCCAACTTGTAGGTGTATGTGTTGAAAGGTCATCAAATGTAACTTCTTGATCAATACATGGTGTAAGATCATCAGCTTCAAAGTCCGCAATTGGGGGGGAAGGATTATTATTGTTATCAGTAATATAAACAGAAAAATCTTCTGCTTGACTATATTGAGGATTATGACAAGCATTTGTAATGTTGTTAACGATATCGTGTATTACCCTCATTCTTAAATGGGTATTAAGAACAGTGTTTCCTGCTGAAGGAATTATAACGTCTGTATTTGTAGTACCGTCTCCTACCAAATTATCAACAGTATGAACTTCTTCTCCTACATCAGAAAAATCACCATCATTATTATAATCAATATAAACTCTAAGATTAGAAGGATTTGGTCCTAAAACGGTAACAGCTAGAGGAACAACTTCATCTAGTTCTACGTAAGCTACTCCAGAACAGCTAGGTGCAATATATCCTCCATCTTGGTTAGCAAATCCAGTTGATATATTAATTTGTTTGAAAACAGTTGTCCCTATTCCTGCCCAAGAACCACCTAACCCATCTGCTTGAGTAACAGGTGTGCAAGAGGCAGCAACCGGATTTACAAATGCAATTGCTATGGGGGTTAAAGCTAATGATGTAATAAGTCCTCCTCTAAGTACTGGGTCTTCTATGGTTGCTCGCATTCTATCTTTTTGATTAGCTGTAAACTTTATAGGGCATGATGAATAATCCATATAGTTTAGTTTAACTTCATTTAAAGTACCTACCGAACAAGGGTTGTTGGTTCCATCTGCTGGACATGTACTATTGCTTCTTATATGGGGTGGAGTATCTGCGCATCCGTCACTATCAGTACCAACCGTTACATTTGCTGGACAACCGCCACCTCCAGCATCTCCAGCAAAAGTATGATATAAAGATAAAAAATGACCAACTTCATGTATAGGTGTTGAATTATCTCTATTAAAGTTAAGAGGCCATGATGGTTCGGCGTTTGTTGGATCATATCCAAAACTTGAAGCCATCATTACGGATCCATCATATTCATCATAACCAGCGAATGGGAGATTCGCATACCCTTGAATACCCGCACCTCCATCGTTTCCATCAATTTCAGATACAATCCAAAAGTTCATGTATTGATCCGTATTCCATTTACTTAAATCCTTTAGTGTGTTTGCATCTGCACCAGGACCACTTGCTGAAATTCCATTTGCTGTGTAGCCGGCAACACCACTTCCATCTACTCTTACAATTCCATTTGTCACATTACAATTCGGGTCCCTTATGGCTAATTGAAATTCAATTTCAATATCAATACTTGTTCCGAATTCATTTCTGTAAGTATCTGTTAAATTATCAATCGCACTGTTGATTTGTGCGTCTGAAATATTTGAGTCTGTTCCAACAGCTTCTCCTTTATGAATCACATGAACCACTACTGGAATAATGTGAAGGTCTCCAGGAAGTCTATACATGTTATTATTTGCAATAATCTGATCAATTCTCAGGTTCATGTCATTAAATACTTCAATGTTTTGCTCAGATTCAGCAAGTTTCTCAGTAAGTTTTTGATCAAAATAACAAGATTCTGTGACTAGTTGAGCAATGGAGTACTGTCCGGTAAATAGAATTAGTAACAGTAAAAGAAATAGTTTTTTCATTTTTAGATAATTTTTAATGCTTAGTTAATAAAATGGATATTTTTTTAGTTTGATTCATTATTGAATGATAGCTACATCATTTTTTGATACAAACCCCAAATGTTATTCATATGTTTTAAATAATTCAATAACTTTCAGTAGCTTAGATTGAGCGTAGATTTTAAGTAAATAGATTCCTGGTACATAATTAGACAAATCAAGTACAATTACGTTGTTGATTTTTTGATACAGTAGTTTTTCTCCAGCTGAATTAATTAATTCAATATTACATGCTTGATTTATACCTGTTAATTTGACCTGATTTATAACAGGGTTGGGATAAACAGCCACATCTATCATCTCGAGATTTAAAGTTTCCATAATAGTTATAGTAATTTTAGTATTTGGGGTTTTACGGTTTATATACCTAATTCTCGTTACGGCTAAGGATTTTAGCGTTGAACTGAATCTTGTTATCTTTTTATAAAAGATTTCACTTCAGCCCCCTCTTTATTTGATCTTTTTAGAATATACAGTCCAGGGTTTAAATCCGAAGTAGGAATTTCAGATGCGTTAGTCTTAATGAGTAGTTGACCTGAAAGGTTAAAAATTTCATATAAATTTTGTGAAGTCGTAAACGTATTGATGTACAACTTATCGGTTACTGGGTTTGGGTATATGTTCCAATTATCCAATAATTCATTTTCTTTTACGTTAACAGTAAGCACGTCCACTGTTTTGTTAATTATTTGTTCGCAACCATTTTTGAAGGTAGTAAGCGTTACATCAAAAGAACCAATATTTGGATAAACATGGGTAGGATTCAGTTCAGTAGAAAAACTCCCGTCACCAAATCCCCATAAAACACTGTCTAGGTTTTGAGACGTATTTATAAAGTTTACAGTATCAGTACTTATCACATAATTAAAATCTGTTAATTGAATGTACGTATTTATTCTCCAGTCATCAAAAAAGTCAAGAACAAGGGTATCACACATAAGTTGAATGTCATCAGCTTCTTGATTTGATAAAGAAGATAATACCGTTGTAGCTTGAGATGATTTTTGAAAAATAGTTGAATAAAATATACATGCCGCAATATACGACCCTTTTTGATTTGGATGGATATCACCATAACTCCCCCATAAAAGATCATTCAAATCACTATTCCATCTAGTTCTAAGAGCTTCACCAATAGGCGCAAAAAAAGACTCTGTAGAATCACAAAGAAATTCTATATTTTCCTTTACAACGTCCATACTGTAATTATAATTTATGGAATCAGTTGCAGAAACGCCAAAAGTACCATTTGAAATTTCATGGAATAATACTTTAGTACATGGGTTATACTTGTAAATAGAGTCAGTTAAAACACGTGCTCTTTCTAAAGTTTCTTCAATTGTAAATGACATTCCAAAAGATTCTCCAGAACCAGGTTGAAGAACAACAAAGTCCCAATTTCCTTCTCTAAAATGATCATAAACATTAGCATCTACTACATGATTCACAAATCCAGTACCTCCCGGAGCATACATGGTCACTTCTGTTGAGTCACCAAGTGAGTTTGAAATAGTTTCAAATGTTTGAGGCATTGCATTAAAATAGGTAATGCTATTTCCTATGAACAAGACTTTGGTTGTGTTTTGTGCATTCAGTGGCAGAGTTGAAATTGTAATAAAAAGTAAGGTGGTTAAGGTTTTCATATCTTTAAGTTTTAAGTCTAATAATAATAGGTCACGAATTATAGTGTAATCGTAATACGACTTGACCTTCTCTTTAAGCAAAGAAGATCAAGACGCATTCAATTTTGAAACTGGATTATATTTTCTGAATTTTTAGCGTTTCTGCTAATTTAGAATCTCTAATAACTTTTAAATAATATAGACCTGTAGGGTAGTTTGAAAAATCAATATTCAACTCTATTTGCGTAGTCTTAGACCATAATTTTTCACCTATAAAATTGTACAATTCTAGTCCCAATTCTTGATTAATATTTGTAATTACAAATGTATTTACGACAGGGTTAGGGTGAGCCAAAATTCTTGGTTTTTCAGTAATGGAAAGTCCCGTTTGAGTAATAAAATTTGGTGTAAACCCGGTATTATAGTACGCATTACCATCCGTATAAACGATTACTATTTCTTGTGTTGTGGAATCATTTAATACATAGTTATAAGCTTCTCCTGCTAAAAGGTCTAAAGTGATATTTGCACCTTGTCCATCAGATATAAATGCATCATCCACCCCATTGCTACCGCTCACTGTTGTAGCTGTATTATTGATTATTTTTAGAGTATCTCCTAAGGTTACATCCTGATTGATTTGAACTAAGTTTCCTGACGTATCACCGTTATTCAAATTTACAGTGTAAGTTGTTTGTGCAAACATTGACGAACTGCTAAGTAGTAATCCTAAAAATAGATAAGTAGTTTTTTGTAATTTCATAATTATATTTTTTTTACAAAATTACGATTTACTGCCTGTGTATCCCCTTTTTATGGTTGGACACGAGTTGGACAATGTCAAATAAGACTAAATTTTCTTGATATACTCCTTAAGACTGTCACTTGTATTTAGTCTAAGTTTTTTCCTTAATCTATACCTGGCCTTATTAATCCCCTCTAAACTCAAATGTAAAGATTCGGCCATTTCTTTTGAAGTCATCCCTACATTCAGTAAAACACAAATTTGAAGTTCTCTTTCGGTTAGGTCTGTGTGTTTTTGTTTTATTTTGAAAAAGAATGAATCTTTTATATTTTCGATTCTCAAGTGAAAATCCTTTCTATTCTTGTCTAAGTCTAAGTTTTGTCTAACCAATTTAAAAGACTCAGTTCCTTTTTTTTGGCTAAGTTCTTTTTTAAGCTTTTTCAGAAGAGAATTTTTAGTGTCAATATAAGTGGCGTAACTGGTAAGTTCTTTATTTTTGAAGTCAATTTCATTTTTAAGCTCGCTGGTTTGAAATAATAATTCGTTTTTACGTTTCATTACTTTACTCAAATATTTTTTGAGTAAAATAAAAAAGAGACCGAATAAGAGTACTCCAAAGATTAAAATGACAACTAGTACAATTTTACTCTTAGTTACAAAATTTTGAATTGATGATATTTCTTTGTTTTTGTTTACTTTTAATCTGTCAAATTCATTTTGATATATTTTAGTCAAATTTGCAGCATTATTAATTGAATCGTTTAAGGTTTCATACTCAGTATAAATTTTATTGGCTCTTTTATGCTCACCATTTGCCGTAAATATTTCAGCTTGAGTTTTTAAAACTGACAATTTCTCACTTGTAAATGAATGTTTCGTTACAATAACCATTGCTTTGTTATTATAAAAACTGGCGCTATCAATATTGCCGAGTTTAAGAAAAATGCGAGACAAATTTAACTTTATTCCAACTTCATGGTAATAGGTATGTATCTTTTCTACCTCTATGTTAGCTTTAGAGTAATACCAATACGCTTGATCTAAAGAGTCTAATTCATTGTAGCAACTACCAATATTACTATAGGTCACCAATAAGTTTAGCGGGGTAGTGGAAAATTGTGATGCCGCTTGGAACTCATCTATTGCACTTAAGTACTTTTCATTTTTTATGTTAACGACTGCTTGATTATTTAGTATGTTAAAAACGCCAACGGAATCTTTTAAGTCATAAAATATATTTAGTGCTTTTTGATTATACTCACTTGCTTTCTTTGAGTTCAGTATATCATTATATAATATTCCTAAAGCCTGATTTATTTTAGCTGTTCTATAATAATTACCTGTTTTTTCTGCAATAGATAAAGCGAGATTTAAGCTTTCTTGAGCTTGTGAAAAATTATTTAGTATGATGCATGAAATACCACGGTAGTAGAGTAATTCACCTAAAGCAGAATTATTTCTATAATCTTGATTTAGAATTTTTTGGTCAATAAACATTAATACTTTATTAGGATTGACTTGTGTTAGACTATCCAAGTGTTCAGAAAAGGGCTTATGATTTTGAATTTGGTTTCCATAAGCTTGAATGGTATTGAATAGAATGAAAGCAAAGATCCATTTCATAAAATTTATTATTTTATAAAACTAACGTAACGTGGTCACCAAAGTTGCCAATTATTAAACTTTTGTTTGATTAGTTTAGTCACGTTATGGTTTCGTTTTTTTGTTAAAAACAACCAATTATAAATAGGGTTTTGATAATGAGAGGGTTACATTGTAGCCGATTGTGTGGTAGTGCCAAATTAATAAAATACCACTTGTTAATTTTTGACATAAAAAAAGCCTTGAAGATAATACCTTCAAGGCTTTTAGTGTGTGGTGATGGACGGGTTTGAACCGCCGACACATGGATTTTCAGTCCATTGCTCTACCAACTGAGCTACATCACCTACTGCGTTTGTGGGTGCAAAGATACACATGATTTTGTAAGTAGCAAATAAAAAATCACTTTTTTTTATAAAAAGATATTTTTTCTGTGCAAATTTGACCTATGAATTTGATTATTGACCAGGGAAATACATTGTTTAAAGTTGCTTTATTTAATGATAATGAGCTAATTAGTAAGTGTAGGTTTGCCTATTCGGATGTTAATTTATTTTATGAATGGCTTGAAGAAAAAAAATTAAAAAAAATAAATATAATAGTGAGTTCTGTCGTTAATCAAGTTATCGAATTATCGAATTTGTCTATAAATCGAGTAATTTATCTTGATGAGAATACTGTTTTACCTATTGTTAATGGGTATAACACTCCAAAAACACTTGGAGATGATAGAATTGCAAATGCCGTTGCTGCAAATTCGTTAAATCCAAATCAAAATTCTTTAACAATTGATTTTGGCACATGCATTAAGTATGATTTAATTAATTCGAAAGGAATTTACTTAGGTGGAAACATATCTTTAGGATTAACTATGAGATATAAAGCGTTGAATCATTTTACAGATCAATTGCCATTATTAAATTCAATTGAATTCGAAAACACACATGGCGTAGATACGGAATCAAGTATTAGATGTGGTGTTCAACTGGCAATTGAGCATGAAATAAATGGTTTTATAGACAGGTATACTCAGGAATTTGCACCGTTAACAATTTTTATGACAGGAGGAGACCTAAAATACTTTGATAAATCCTTTAAAAATCACATCTTTGCAAATTCAAATTTAACTTTAATTGGGTTGAATGAAATTTTAAGACATAATGTATAAAATTATAATAGTTAGTTTAGTCGTTGTGGTTAGTTTGTTTTCAAATAGCGTAATGGCTCAAAAAGGAACAGCTTCTCCATATAGTGTTTTTGGTTTAGGGGAATTAAATAATGGTCAATATGCATATTTCATGGGGATGGGAAATGCACTAACGGCTAATACGGATTCAACAATTGTAAATCAAAACAATCCAGCTTCATATTCTTATATTAGTAGATATAGACCATTGTTTCAAATTGGAGTGAATGGGAAGTTCTCGACATTTACTGAAGAAGGACAGAACCCATCAAAAGCAAATCAATTTGGACTTAATCAATTTCAGTTGGGTTTACCTATTGCAAAAAGATGGGGTGGGGCAATTGGATTAACTCCTTTTTCTTCTACTGGTTATAATATTGTGAATCAAAATATATTAGATGGTGATACCTTATCACAATTGATTAGTGAAGGTGCAGGTACGGTTAGTAAATTCCATATTGGAGCGTCTTATAAATATAAATTTAAAAACAGATCATCTATTGCTGGTGGTGTTAATGTGAATTACATTTTTGGATCTTCTAACAAAATTGAATCTTTTGAATATTCAAAGTTTACAGATTATGCTTTACATTCTAGAGTTGAAAATAATACAAGAATCAATTCGTTTGCGTATGATTTAGGGTTGATTTATGAAAAGTATTTAGATAATAGTTCGTTTTCTTTAGGTGTGAAATATTCGCCCGCAGTTAACTTAACTGCGTATCAAGATTTATTAGCCTTTTCTTATTCGTTAAGTTATTATAATAATTATTCTTATCCCGGTAGTATTGTAGATACTGCGCAAGTGGTTTCAGATAATGAAGGTGTAATAAGAATGCCTGAATCTTACAACGTAGGTGTTGAATATAGATTAAATGGTAAAGGAAAGGAATACATGTTAAAGTTTAGTGCAGATCTAAAGCACCAAAAATGGTCTGATTACTCTGAAGAGTTTGGAACTTCAAAAGTAGAAAACATTTTTAAAGATAGAACGGCAACTTCATTTGGGATACAATATTCTCCTCATGTAGGAAGAAATGCAAATAACAATTTAGTGAGTTACGTAGGTAAAATACACTATAGAATTGGTTTTAACTACACTTTAAGTCAACTTTACTTAAATAGTACTCAACTTGCAGATTATGGCATGAGTTTTGGATTAGGATTACCGATTACAACTGGTAACTCGAATACGAATATTAACTTAGGTGTGAATTATGGAAGTATTGGTACAACCGAGCAAGGTTTAATTAAAGAAGATTATTTAGGAGTATTTGTTGGGATAACGATTAGCCCAGGATTTTACGACAGATGGTTTTTGAAAAGAAAATATGATTAAAACAACCAAAACAAATAAAATGAAAAATATATTATTATTACTAATATTAACAATATCAACGTTTAGTTTTTCTCAAGAAGAAGTAGATAAATGTGCAAAAGCTCGTGGGTTAACAGGTGTTTACGCAACTCAAAAAGCTTGGGGAGATGCATCAATGTTTTTTATGCAATCTTATACAGAGTGTGGGCTTGAAGGCTTAGAAAAGTCGGATTGGAACAATGCTAAAATTATTTATAAAAACTTAATTAAAGTTGAAAAGGATGCGGCTAGAAAAGCAGAGTTAAAAGATTCTTTAATCTGGGTTTATAAAAACGGAGATACATATGGTGTTGATGCTAAATGGAAGGCTGACTATGCAACTGAATTAGTAAAGAAAAAGGCTGGTGATTTTGAATTGTGTGATGCATTATATGCAAACAGTATTCATACATTAAAAGCGAAAGCGTCTACGTCTCATATTAAATATTACTATACGTATTTAGTTAGAAAGTTTATCAAATTCCAAAAATCAGATGAAACTGAAAAAATGGAAGCAGCAAGAACCTTTGCGATTGAGGAATATTTAACATTATCTGATTACGTTAATGAAAATATTAAAAAATACACAGCTGCTGCGAAAGATAAAAAAGTAGGATACTGGAATGGTGTTCAAGCATTACTAGATCAGTATTTTGTTAAGTTGGCAAAAGATTGTGATATGTTAACAAGTGTATTAGGTCAGAAATTATCTACTTTGCCAACGGTTAAAGAAGATAAGATTGAAAAAGTAAAAGGATTCTTAGCTATATTAGAAAAAAGAAAATGTGATAATTCTGATTTATATGGTCAGTTAGCGGATACTTTAATTTTATTAGAGCCAACTGCTGCTGCATATTATGCTCAAGGAACGTTCTTTTATGGAAAGAAAGAGTATAGTAAAGCAAAAGGGTATTATACAAATGCAATGGAGATGGAAGCTGCTGGTGAAAACGCAGATAAATATAGATTAGGTTTAGCGAGAGCGCAATCAGCATCTAGAAGTTATAAAGCGGCATTTAAAACAGCTAAATCTGTTGGTGGAGAATATAGAGCGGATGCCATGAAAATTTGTGCAGGAGCAATTGCAGCAACAGCTAATAGTTGTGGAGATACTT